>Ga0207702_10000335_pt1 | contig 53978 bp, 51 predicted proteins | sample KBSCornC62_FD_184302 | JGI IMG/M metagenome (GOLD analysis project Ga0207702, IMG submission 184302) | Corn rhizosphere microbial communities from Kellogg Biological Station, Michigan, USA - KBS Corn C6-2 (SPAdes) (version 2) | ecosystem: Host-associated > Plants > Roots > Rhizosphere > Soil ...
GCAGGGGTGATTGTCCTCGGACATCAGGCAGACCGCAGCATAGCTCGGCACGGCGGGCTGACAGACGGCGAGCATATGCGCACCCGGGCCGATCGCCTCGAGAAACGCGATCAGATAATCGATATAATCGTCAAGATCGAAGCTGCCCTCGTCGGTGGGCACCAGCTTCGCGTCGCGCCAATCGGTAATGTAGACGTCATGGCCCGGCAGCATACGCTCGATCGTCCCACGCAGAAGCGTGGCATAATGGCCCGACATCGGCGCGACGATCAGTAATTTAGGTCCGCCGTCGACGCCCTCGCGCACGAACCGCTTGAGCTGCCCGAACGGTTTGCGGAGCACGATTTCCTCACGTACCGGCACGGGCTTGCCATCGATGACGGTTTTGCTGAGACCGAACTGAGGTTTTCCCCGCGGCGCCGATGCATGTGCAAACACTTCAAAACCGGACGCTAGGACCGGCGCGAACCCGCTATAGGACAAGGGGTTGACCGGATTCTGCAACCACTCCGCGCTCATATTGGCCCAGGCGCTGGCCCCCGCCAGCAGCGACCGTTGAATTTCATAGCTGTCATACAGCATCAAAAAAAGTCCTCCACGCGCGTCATAACCGTCACTAGCGGGTTTTCCGTTAACGTTGCAACGCGGCAGGACCTATATGGTGTCGGATTGAGACATATTCATCGTCCTGCTAGGTCGCGGCAATGGCAGAGACAAGCAAGGGCTTACCGCAGCGCAAAATCGGCAATCTCCGCCTGATCTGGCGATTCGCTGCGCGCTATCCCGGCCATATCGTGCTGGCTGCAATCGCGCTGATCACCGCCGCTGCGGCCACGCTGGCCATCCCGAGCGGTTTTAGGTTGGTGATAGACCGCGGCTTTGCGGCGCAGGGCGGCGATATCGGCCGCTATTTCCGCTATCTGCTGCTGATCGTGATCGTGCTCGCGGTTGCTACCGCGAGCCGCTTTTACTTCGTGTCCTGGCTGGGGGAACGCGTGGTGGCGGACATCCGCGTCGCCGTTCAGCGCCATCTGCTGACATTGGCGCCGCGCTTTTTCGAGGATAACCGGCCGGCGGAGATTGCGTCTCGTTTGACTGCAGACACCTCGATCATCGAACAGATTGTCAACAGCACGGTTTCTGTCGCGCTTCGCAATCTGGTGATGGGCGCCGGCGGCATCATCTATCTGGTGGCGCTCGCCCCGAAGCTCGCCGGCATGCTGTTGCTTGGCATTCCCTTCATTGTCATCCCGATTGTCACGCTGGGCCGGCGGGTGCGAGCGCTTTCGCGCAGCACGCAGGACCGTATCGCCGATGTCGGGACGATCATCTCGGAAACGCTGGGGGCGATGAAGATCGTCCAGGCGTTTGGACAGGAACGGCGCGAGGCCGAGCGTTTCGGATCGGCGGTGGATAATGCGTTCAAAACGTCACGCCGCCGCATCCGCCTGCGCGCGATCATGACGGCGGTCATCATCGCGCTGGTGTTCGGATCGATCACGATGATCATGTGGGAAGGCGCGCTGGATGTTGCCTCGGGCAAGCTATCCGGCGGTTCGATCGCCGCCTTCGTCATTACAGGCGGGCTGGTTGCGGGCGCGTTTGGCAGCCTTACTGAAACCTATGGCGATCTGTTGCGCGGAGCGGGCGCGGCGGGGCGTCTCGCGGAGCTGCTCGCGGAAGAGCCGGAAATTCGTGCCCCTGCTCATCCAAAGGCTTTACCCTCCCCCGCTGCCGGCGAACTGCTGTTCGACCATGTGGACTTCCGCTATCCCTCACGTCCGGAAGTTAAAGCGCTGGATGACTTCAGCTTGTCCGTGCGCCGAGGCGAACTGGTGGCGGTGGTCGGTCCCTCGGGGGCGGGCAAGTCGACCTTGTTTCTGCTGGCCCAGCGATTCTATGATCCCGAGCGGGGCATCGTTGCCCTCGATGGTGTCCCGCTACCGGAGGCCGATCCAGCCGACATTCGCGCGCGCATTGCCATGGTTCCGCAGGAGACCGTGATTTTTGCCGCCTCCGCACGCGACAATCTGCGTTACGGGCGATGGGACGCCAGCGATGATGAGCTATGGTCCGCCGCAGACGCTGCGAATGCTTCGGCGTTCCTCAAGGCGCTCCCCGACGGGCTTGACACCTTCATGGGCGAAGGCGGCGCACGGCTTTCGGGAGGGCAGCGCCAGCGTATCGCCATCGCTCGCGCGCTGCTGCGCGACGCGCCACTGCTGCTTTTGGACGAAGCGACCTCCGCGCTCGACGCCGAATCCGAGCAGCTTGTCCAGCGGGCGCTCGAGCGGCTCATGAAGGGCCGCACGACCATCGTGATCGCGCATCGGCTCGCCACCGTCCGGGCCGCGGATCGCATTGTCGTGATGGAGCATGGGCGGATCGTAGAACAGGGTGATCACGAAAGCCTCGTCAGCCGCAACGGGCTTTATGCGCGGCTTGCTCGCCTGCAATTCGAAGGCCAGGCTGCCTAGTTCAGCGAATATGCCAGTTGAGGCTGGCAATCGAAGCCCGATGCCGCAAAGATGCGGCCATGCCGCTTCAACTTGCATCCTCCGGTTTCAGCGATGCCCTTGTGATCCTTGGCGCAGCCGGCCTGGTCATTCCGGCCTTCGCGCGTTTCAGGATCAATCCGGTCATCGGTTTCATCCTTGTCGGCGCGCTGGTAGGCCCGGCGGGATTGGGCGCGTTGGTTCCGCAGGCGCCTTGGCTTTACCATGTCACCATCACGGATCCGCATGCGATCGAGCCGTTCGCAGAGTTCGGGATCATCCTCCTCCTGTTCTCGATCGGCCTCGAACTTTCCTTTCGAAGGCTGTGGGCAATGCGGCAGCTTGTCTTCGGTCTGGGCAGCGCTGAACTAATCCTCGGCGCGGTCGCGATTGGGCTTGGCATGCATCTCTTCGGCGAGCCCTGGACCGGCTCGCTCGGGCTTGGCCTTGCGCTCGCTCTCTCTTCGACGGCGCTGGTGCTGCCCATGGCTGGCACGTCGAGCCCGGTCGGTCGCCGTGCCTTTGCCATGCTGCTGTTCGAAGATCTGGCGCTGGTGCCGATCGTGTTCCTGCTTGGCGCAATGGCGCCGCACGCGCAGAGCGGGGGATTGGACGGGCTGGTCCAGACGGTGCTGATCGGCGTCGCCACGGTCGCCGCGATGTTCTTCGTCGGGCGCTTCATACTCCCTTCGCTGTTCGCGCAGGCGGCGCGCACGAAAAGCCCCGAGCTGTTTCTTGCCGCCAGCCTGCTGGTGGTGATCCTCGCCAGCCTCGCGACGACCGCTGCCGGCCTCTCGCCGATCGTGGGCGGGTTGCTCGCCGGGGTGCTGATCGCCGAGACCGATTACCATAGCGAAGTCGAGCTGATGACCGCACCCTTCAAGGGGCTGGCGCTCGGGATTTTCCTCATCACCGTCGGCATGAGCTTGGACCTGAAGGTGATCGCGGCGAACTGGCTTGCGCTGGTCGGAGCAGTCGTCGGCGTCGTTCTCGTCAAGGTCATCGTTACGGGAATGCTGCTGCGCGTCGCCGGTTCTCAGCGCGGTGTGGCGTGGGAAACGGCGCTGCTGATGGCATCACCGTCCGAGACGACCCTGATCGTGCTGGGCGCGGCTGCCCAGGCTGCCCTCATTGGAGCGGAGACGGCGCAATTCTGGCAGATTGTCACCGCCCTGGGGCTGACCATCACGCCGCTGCTCGCACGAATTGGGCACGACCTTGCCCGGCGGATCGAGCTGCGCCGCGACGGCGCTGACGTTGCCGATCACGGGGCGGGGAAACGCACCGTCATCATCGGATGCGGACGAGTCGGCCAGCTCGTCGCGCAAATGCTCGGCGCGCACGATCGGCCTCATGTGGCGATCGATGCCGATATCGATGCCGTAGCCGAGGCTCGGGTACAGGGTTGCACGACCATCTTCGGCGACATCGCCAGGCCGGGCATGATCGAGAAACTCGACATTGCCAATGCGGCTGCCGTGGTCCTGACAATGGATGACCCGGTGCAGGCGGTGCGCATCGTTGCCCGGCTGCGAAAGGATTTTCCGAAGCTCGCCCTGATTGCGCGGGCGCGGGATCCCCGCCACGCGGCGGAGCTTTACCGGGCAGGCGCCACCGACGCCGTACCCGAAACCATCGAAAGCTCGCTTCAGCTTTCCGAAGCGGTGCTGGTCGACCTTGGCGTGGCGATGGGTCCGGTGATCGCCTCGATCCACGAGAAACGCGCCGACTTACGCGCCCAGATCATGAATTTGGCGCAAACCGATCGCGAGCCACCGATATGGCGGCGGCGCATCGGCGAAGCCTGAGCGTCAGGCGGCCGCGGCGCGCTCCTCGATCGCAGACCGAATCGCTGCCATTGCCGCAGGAGCTTGCGCCGCTTCCGGGCCGCCTCCCTGCGCCATGTCGGGACGGCCGCCCCCGCCCTGCCCGCCCAGCGCCGCGACCGCTGTTTTGACCAGATCGACCGCGTTGATCGTGCCGCTGAGATCGTCGGTCACGCCAACGGCGACACTCGCCCGGCCATCGTTGATCGCGATAAGCGCAACGACGCCACTGCCGACGCGCACCTTGTTTTCATCGACAAGGCTGCGCAGCCCCTTGGGATCGAGTCCTTCGATCACCTGGCCGACGAAAGCGTGACCATTGATGTGCTCCGGTCCGGTCTCCTGCTTTGCGCCGCCGCCGAGCGCCAACGCCTTCTTGGCCTCGGCAAGCTCGCGTTCCAGCCGCCGGCGTTCGTCGAGCAGTGCCGCGACACGTTGCGGCACCTCATCGGGCGTCGCCTTCAGTGCGGCGGCGGCTTCCCTGAGGCGGTCTTCGCGATGGGTGAGCCATTGCCGCGCGGCTTCGCCGGTGAGCGCCTCGATACGGCGAATACCGGAAGCAACCGCGCTTTCGGAAATGATCTTGAACAGGGCGATATCGCCAAGCGCCGAGACGTGCGTGCCTCCGCATAGCTCGACCGAATAGCTGCCATCGTTGACCTTGCCCATCGAAAGGACGCGGACCTCGTCGCCATATTTCTCACCGAACAGCGCCATCGCCCCGGCCGCGATCGCTTCGTCCGTGGACATCAACCGGGTAACCACGCTCTCATTCTCGCGGATATGGGCGTTCACCTCCGCCTCGATCACGGCAATATCCTCGGGCGTCAGCGGGCGCGGATGCGAAAAGTCGAAGCGGAGCCGGTCGGCGGCGACCAGGCTGCCCTTCTGGCTGATATGATTACCCAAGCGGTGACGGAGCGCCGCGTGGAGGAGGTGCGTGGCGCTGTGATTGGCGCGGATCTGCGCGCGCCGCTCGGCATCTATCGCGAGATGCACACTGTCGCCCACGGCCACGACGCCGCTTTCGATCGTCGCCCGATGCGCGTGCAGGCGGCCGAGCGGCTTCGCGGTGTCGCTGACCTTCGCGAGCAGCCCCTTGTCGCCCGAGATCGTCCCGCTGTCGCCCTGCTGGCCGCCGCTTTCGGCATAAAATGGCGTCTGGTTGGTGAGGATGACGACCTCTTCCCCTGCCTGCGCGCTATCGACCTGCGCGCCGTCCCGCACCAACGCGACGACCTGGCCTTCTCCCTGGTCCGAGATATAGCCGGTGAACTCGGTGGCCCCGACCTCCTCCGCGATGTCGAACCAGATTTCGTCCGAAGCCTTTTCGCCCGATCCCTTCCAAGCCGCCCGGGCCGCAGCGCGCTGCGCCGCCATCGCCTGATCGAAGCCGCCACGATCCACGCCAAAGCCCTGGGCGCGAAGAGCATCCTCGGTGAGGTCGTAGGGGAAGCCGAAGGTGTCGTAGAGCCGGAAGGCGACGTCACCTGGCAAGGTTGCGCCAGGGCTCAATTTGGCGGTTGCTTCGCCAAGCAAGTGAAGCCCTTTCTCGAGTGTCTGGCGAAACTTCGTCTCTTCGAGCTTCATGGTCTCTTCGATCAGCGGCTGAGCACGGACGAGCTCGGGATAAGCCGCGCCCATCTCTGCCACGAGGGCGGGGACCAGCCGATGCATCAACGGCTCCTTGGCGCCGAGCAGATGGGCATGGCGCATCGCGCGGCGCATGATCCGGCGCAGCACGTAGCCGCGACCTTCATTGGCGGGCAGCACGCCATCGGCGACCAGGAACCCGGAAGCACGAAGATGGTCCGCGATCACGCGGTGGGACGCCTTCATTTCGCCCGCCGGATCGACATGGGTGAGTTCGGCCGAGGCGCCGATCAGCGCCTTGAAGGTGTCGGTATCATAATTGTCGTGCACGCCTTGGAGCACGGCTGCAATCCGCTCCAGGCCCATGCCGGTATCGATCGATGGCCGCGGCAGGTCGACCCGCGTCGCGGAATCGATCTGCTCATATTGCATGAATACGAGATTCCAGATCTCGACAAAGCGATCACCGTCGGCTTCGGGCGACCCCGGCGGGCCGCCCCAGATATGCTCGCCATGGTCGTAAAAGATCTCGGAACAGGGACCGCAAGGCCCGGTATCCCCCATCGCCCAGAAATTGTCAGAGGTCGGGATGCGGATGATCCGCGCCTCGGGCAGACCGGAAATGCGGCGCCAGAGATCGAACGCCTCGTCATCCGTATGATAGACGGTCACGGTGAGCTTATCGGCCGGGATCTTCCATTCGCCGGTGATCAGCTTCCAGGCGAGCGATATCGCCCGTTCCTTGAAATAATCGCCGAACGAGAAGTTGCCCAGCATCTCGAAAAAAGTGTGGTGCCGCGCGGTGTAGCCGACATTGTCGAGATCATTATGCTTGCCGCCGGCACGAACGCATTTTTGCGATGAGGTGGCGGTGGAATAAGGCCGCGTCTCAAGGCCGGTAAAAACATTCTTGAAGGGCACCATGCCGGCGTTGACGAACATCAACGTGGGATCATTATGCGGCACCAGCGGCGCGGATGCGACGGGAGCATGGCCCTCGCCTGCGAAATAATCCAGGAAGGAGCGGCGGATTTCGTTCGTCGAGGTCATTCTGCCCACTTAGGCAAGAGTCGGCGACGATGGAAGATGGCGGTGATTCGATCTGGTTGCAGACGAATGGCCGGGTGAGGACGGGGGGGCTGCTTATGAACCGATGGACGGCCGGGAGCGTCACAGCGGCATTGTTCTTCACTCTTTCGACCGTAGGCGGCCATTCGGCGGCGGCGGCGGCTCAGAAAGCCCCAACCGATCAGCATGCATCCCAGTTCGTCGAGAAGATCGTCGCCTATGAGCGCAGGGGCGGCAGAAATGACGATCGCATGTTCCTGTCATTCTTCACGCCCGAGCTGGCTGCATTGATTCGTGCAGATCGCAAGGCCGCCGGGGATCAGGACGTTCCTTATCTTGATGGCGATCCCTTTTGCGATTGCCAGGACAGCGAAGGCCTCGCCATGCGGGTTCAATCAATCGCTCCGCACGGCAACAAGATCGACGCGGTCATCCGCAACCATTTCACAGGTAGTTCCGATCCCGATCGGCTTGTCACCTTGCGATTGCGCCTGACCGCCAGCGGGTGGCGTGTAGACGACGTCCTGTCTCAGGACCAGCCGAGCCTGCGTGCAGGGCTGGCGCGGGCGCTTGGCCGGCATTAAGGACCCATCGACGCAGCGCGTCGATCGGTTGGATCGAGCGTCAAACTGCCAGGCCATGCCGAAAAGGTCCGGTGTTGCTGTAAAGCTTTATCCCGCGCGATAGTCCTGCTTCTTCTCGCCCACGAACATATCTTCCTCGGCACCGTCCCATTGGCTGGTAGAGGTCCAGACAGCGAGCTCGATCCCCGAAGGTTCACGGACATGGAAGCGGGCGCCTCCCGGAAATGTGAAGATAGGGCGCGTAATCTCGCCGCCGGCTTTTTGTGCGGCCGCCAGCGCAGCTTGGAGATCGTCCACTTCGATCACTGGTAATGGTGCGCGGCTCTGGGCCGTTGGATCACCTTGCAAACCCAAGTCCGTAAGACCGGTCGTGGTGGCGGCATAGCTGGGACTGAACCGCTTCAGCTCCCAGCCAAATGCCTGCTCGAAAAAGGCCGCGCTGGCTTCCAAATCGGGGACGGGAAGTTCAACATAATTCAGAACGGACATCGGGCTTCTCCGACGTTGAGACCCTCTTCCTATATGGAAGAGAGCCGTTCGCTGGGCATTCGCTTACAGATCGTCGTCCTCGGCAGGACCAGCCATCATCGCGTCAGCCACGCCAGCGGCGTTGGCGCGGATCTGGGCCTCAAGCCGGGCAGCCTGCTCGCTATTCTCCCTGAGCCAAGCCTTGGCGTTCTCGCGGCCCTGACCGATACGGACGGAATCGTAACTGAACCACGCACCGGACTTCTCCACCAGCCCCGCCTTGACGCCGAGATCGAGGATCTCGCCGACCTTGGAGACACCCTCGCCATACATGATGTCGAACTCGACCTGCTTGAACGGAGGCGCGACCTTGTTCTTGACCACCTTGACGCGCGTCGTGTTGCCGATCACCTCGTCACGATCCTTGATCGCGCCGGTCCGGCGAATGTCGAGGCGAACGGACGCGTAGAATTTGAGCGCGTTGCCGCCCGTGGTGGTTTCGGGCGAGCCGTACATCACGCCGATCTTCATGCGAATCTGGTTGATGAAGATCACCAGGCACTTCGAACGACTGATCGAGCCCGTGATCTTGCGGAGCGCCTGGCTCATCAGCCGGGCTTGCAGGCCGACATGGCTATCGCCCATCTCGCCTTCAATCTCAGCACGGGGGACAAGCGCGGCAACCGAATCGATCACCAGCACGTCGATCGCATTGGAGCGGACCAGCGTATCGGCAATCTCAAGCGCCTGTTCACCGGTGTCCGGCTGCGAAACGATCAGCTCGTCGATATCCACACCCAATTTCTTGGCATAGGCGGGATCGAGCGCATGTTCGGCATCGATGAAGGCCGCGGTACCGCCGCTGCGCTGCGCTTCGGCGATCGCATGGAGCGCCAGCGTCGTCTTGCCCGAGCTTTCCGGACCGAAAATCTCGACGACGCGGCCGCGCGGCAAGCCGCCGATGCCGAGCGCGATATCGAGCCCGAGCGAGCCGCTCGAGACCGCCTCGATCTCGATCGCCTCGCGCGATCCCAGCTTCATCGCCGAGCCCTTGCCGAAGGCGCGGTCGATCTGCGCCAGTGCGGCTTCGAGGGCTTTCTGCCTGTCCATATTCGCTGCTTCCTTGTCGGAACCGATCAGTTTGAGCTGGGCTGCCATATGCCTTATTTCCCTCTATGGTCAGAGAATGACGCAATTAACGTCACTCTCCGTACATTGTTTGTTCCATGAGAACAAGAGGAGAACTCTTTAGTCTGCGGCGGCCAGAACCTCGCGCACTGAATCGAGAGTAAATGGCTTGATGAGGGTCAATGCCCGCGCATAGTTTTCAGGCGGCGAGCTGACATGGCCTCCCGTCGCAAGGATGAACGGAATTCCCCGCTCCGACAGCTTGTCCGCAACCGGCCAGCATTCATCGCGTCCTAAATTGACATCGAGTATCGCCAGATCGAACCCGCCCCGGTCCACCGAAGCCAGTGCGTCACCGATATTATCGGCAGTCCCGGCTGGGCTATGACCAAGGCTTTCGAGAAAATCCTCGAGCATCATCGCGATCAGCGGCTCATCTTCGATGATCAGAATGGAGCGGCCCGACATTTCGGTGACGGACATAACGACTGATGCGCTGGATGGTCAATGACTTCTCACCGCTCTTTCGCCTGGGCAACAGTGTCGCGTGCGGCTTCACAAAGTTGCTGCACGGAGAAGGGCTTAGGCAGGAATGAGACATGCTCAATGCTGATCGATTGGCGGAGCTGCTCTTCGGCATATCCGGACATGAACAATATGGGCAGATCGGGGAACCGCTTGCGTGCATGACCCACCAGCGTCGGCCCGTCCATCATCGGCATGACGACGTCCGATATGAGCAGATCGATCGTCTGACCTTCCTTCTCATTTGCCCCGAGGAGCTCAAGCGCTTCCTCGCCATTCGTGGCAGTAAGCACCTGATAGCCCTGGCGCGTGAGCGCACGTTCGGCCACCGCACGCACCATTGCCTCATCCTCCACCAGAAGGATCGTTCCAGTACCCCAGAGTTCGGGAGATTTCGGCTTTGCAACGGGTGCAGCGGGCTCCTCCTTTTCCTTCTCGCTATGATGAACGGGAAGATAGATCGTAAAGGTAGTACCTTTGCCGACCACGGAATCGGCAAAGATGAAGCCGCCCGACTGTTTGACAATACCGTATACGGTGGAGAGGCCGAGCCCCGTGCCTTTGCCCACCTCCTTCGTGGTGAAAAACGGCTCGAAGATCTTTCCCAGCACGTCGCGGGGAATGCCGGTGCCGGTGTCGGAGACGCTGAGCGCGGTATAGTCGGCGGCGGGCAGAACGTCGCTGTCGATGCGGCGTGCTTCGGCCGCCGAGACGCCATAAGTCTGGAGCGTCAACACGCCGCCACCGGGCATCGCGTCGCGGGCATTGACGGCAAGGTTGACGATGACCTGCTCAAGCTGCCCCGGATCAGCGCGGACAGGGCCGAGATTGCGGCCATGCTTGACCTCGAGCTTTACGGTCTCGCCAAGCAAGCGCTTGAGCAGGTTGGAGATCTCGGAGATGACGTCGGGAAGCTGAAGGATCTGCGGGCGAAGCGTTTGCTGGCGCGAAAAAGCAAGCAGCTGGCGGGTCAGGCTCGCGGCACGATTGGAGTTGTGCTTGATCTGCTGGATGTCGTCATAATCGCTGTCGCCGGGCGTGTGGCGCATCATCATCAGGTCGCAATGCCCGATGATCGCAGTAAGAATATTGTTGAAATCGTGCGCAACGCCACCTGCGAGCTGCCCCACCGCCTGCATCTTGGTCGCCTGCGCGACCTGCCGTTTGAGCCGGGATTCTTCGCTGTTATCCTTGAGGCTCAGCAGAACCGCCGCATCACCCAGGCCGCGTGCGGTGGCGATGGTGAGCGCGATCGGCTCTTCAGGCTTTTGGGTTAGGCGAATGGCGATGTCGCCGGCATGTGAACGGCCGGCGGCAAAGCGACGGATCGCTTCCGAGACGGCGGCCTTGTCCTCCTTCACGACCAAATCGCCGGGATAGACCGGCGCTTCATCGGGACCGACCGCAGCAACACGGCGGAAAGCGTCGTTCATGAACAGAAACCGACCATCGCGATCGACCAAGGCCAGCCCGAGCGGCAGCATCGCCAGCAGGCCCTGGATATGGACCGGCGCCGCAGCCGCTTCGCTGCCCCCGGCACCTCTCCCCAGCGGCTCGTCGAGCAGCAGGATCGCCACCGGTCCAGCTTCGAGCTGCGGACTGAGCGGAACCGCGATCAACCGCAGCGGGGAACCGTCCTCCCCTTCCCGCGAAAAGCGCAGCAATCGATCGGCGCCCTCGCAAATCGTCGACTGAAACGGCTCCCCGACCTCCGCTCCGGATCGCTCGTTGAGCGCTCCATTGGCCGCGAGCAGCAGACCAGTACTATCGACCAGAGCGATCATCAGCCCGGACCGCGCAAGCCGATCCCCGCCCTCGCCTTCGACGAACCGGAGCGCGGAACGCACCGCATGATCCTGTCCACGAGGCTGGAAATACCAGATCAGATAATCCTCGTTCGCTCCGGCACGAATGAGGCGAAGCACGAACTCGTTGTCGTTGGCGATCAACCCCTCGACCCTCGCCTCGCCATCGCGCCAGGCGTCACGGGCGGCGGCGGCAAGCCGGGCCTCCGCCGCCGCACCCAATCCAAGAGAAGGCGGCGCAGCCAGAGTACCCATATAGTCTTCGAACAGGCGATTGGCGGTGATAAGCTTGCCCAGCCGATCCGTGATCGCGATCGCCTCGCCTGCATCGTCGAGCAGCACGCTGAGCAAAGCCCGATCGGTCCGACGCATATCGTCGGTGGCCGCCGGCACGGGGCCTTCCATCGTACGTCGCACGATCAGCCCAAATGCCAGCACCGCGAACAATGTAGCCGCGCCCGCCAGCAGTGCCACGGCATTGTGCAACGCCAGCCACAGCAGCAGCAGTGACAGCAACGCAGCACCCGCGACCGCGACACGAGCGAGGCGATCTTGTGCGTCCTTGCTGGAAAGGGACAGTTTTTCGCCTGGAACCGAAGCCATTTTAAACCCAGTACATCATCGCGGCGACTGCTCTGGGAGCCGGTGGGTCGCGCGGTGTCGCCATTTGTGACGAATCCACCACTGCCACAGCAGTGATGCGATGAAATAGCCCACAAGCGCCGCAACGGTGCTGATGATCGCCAAGCCGGCAAAAAGCGCAGGCGCCGCATCGGACAGGAACCAGCCCAGATAAGCACTCAGCCCGGCGTGATGCGTGTAGAGTTGTTGTAGCGTCGAGATATCGGCGTGGAGGCCGAGTAACGCATTGCCGACCCCGATCGAAGACAGAAGGATGAAGGGGGTTGTCAAAGGATTGCTGAGAAAGGTCATGACCACGGCCAAAGGCACATTGGCGCGGAACGGCAGCGATACCAGGATCGCACCGATAATCTGCAATCCCGGGATCATCAGGAAAATTCCGATGACGAGCCCGACCGCAACGCCGCGCGGCACCGAACGGCGATGAAAACGCCACAGGTCCGGGCGGAGCACCACATGCGCGATCGGGCGAAGCCAGCGCACATTCTCGAGCGATTCCCGCGTCGGCATGTTCGTATCGAACCAGCGTCGGCAATGGTCTAGCAGGCGGCTCTTCATCCCCGCTCCCGGAGCAGGCGCGCCTGCTCGCGCTTCCAATCCTTGGCCTTTTCCGTCTCGCGCTTATCATGCATCTTCTTGCCGCGCGCGAGCGCGAGCTCGACCTTCGCCCGGCCTCTGGTATTGAAATAGATCGAAAGCGGAATGAGCGTCATGCCCTGGCGCGTAACCGCATTGCGTAGCTTGTCGATCTCGCGTTCGTGCAGCAACAGCTTGCGCGGCCGCTTGGGCTCGTGGTTGAAGCGGTTGCCGTGGCTGAACTCCGGCACATTGGCGTTCACCAGCCAGACCTCGTCCTCCTTCACTTCGGCATAGCTCTCCGCGATCGAGCCTTCGCCGAAGCGCAGCGACTTCACCTCGGTTCCAGTCAGCGCGATGCCGGCTTCGAAAAAATCGTCGAGAAAATAGTCATAGCGCGCGCGCCGGTTCTCGGCGACGACCTTCACCTTTTCGAACGTCGGCGGATGCGGGCGAGCCATGTCCCTAAATCCTCCCCGGGAGTGATAGGAGAGGATCTTTAGCAATAATACTCACACTAACCCCGCATGCACGAGGGCTTCATCGACGGCCTTGCGGCTGGCTTCGGACGGCCAGGTCATCGGCATGCGCAGTTCGGCGGGGAAATCGGTCATGACACGGGTGAGCGCATATTTGACGGGGCCGGGTGAAGCATCGCTGAACAGGGCGCTGTGCAGCGGATAAAGGCGATCCTGTAGCGCGAGCGCGTCTTCCCAGCGTCCTTCCAGGCAAGCCGATTGGAACTGCGCGCACAGCTCAGGCGCGACATTGGCGGTGACCGAGATGCAACCCTTCGCCCCCATTGCCATCATGCCCAAGGTCATATCGTCATTGCCGGAAAGCTGGCAGAAATCGGCCCCGCAGGCCAATCGCTGCGCCGATACCCGTTCGACTTTCCCGCTGGCATCCTTGATGCCGACAATGGTGGGCAGCTTGGCGAGTTCCGCCAATGTCGTAACCGCGATGTCGGTAACCGTGCGGGCCGGCACATTGTAGACGATGATCGGCAGGTCGCAATGTTCGGCGAGATAGCGGAAGTGCAGCAACAGACCGTCCTGGTTCGGGCGGTTATAATAAGGCAGCACGACGAGAGCGGCGTCGGCGCCCGCGGCCTTGGCGTGCTGCATATGCTCGAGCGCAACCTTGGTGTCGTTCGATCCGCAGCCGGCGATCACCGGCACCCGTCCCGCCGCCTGCTCCACGCAGACGGCTACGACATGGTTATGTTCCTCGATGGACATGGTGGCGCTTTCGCCGGTAGTCCCGCAGGGCACGAGCGCGCTGCTGCCCTTTTCTATTTGCCAGTCAACGAGTTTTCGGAACGTCTGCTCATCAAAAGCTCCGTTGCGAAAAGGCGTCACAAGGGCAGGAATCGACCCGCTGAACATTCTCGTCTCCCTTCACCCGAGCGCGATTTCACGGCATAATAGTCCGCATGGATCGACGTTCGGACCGTCAACCGCCCCTTAAGAACGGCTCTGCCAGAAAGTCCAGCATGCTGCGTTACGCGCTTTATGCCTCGCCAGTGATTCTGTCTGCGGCCGCGCTTGCCGTCACGTTGACGCCGATGCTGCCCGACAGCGGTCAAATGACGAATATGGCCACGCCGACGCCATCGGCAAGTGCCCTGGACCTTACGCTCGCCAACTGGGATCGGCTGCGGCAGAGCGATTCGCTTGGCTTCAATGACTATGCGAGCTTCATCCTCGCCCATTCCGGCTGGCCCGGCGAAGCGCGCATGCGGCGGCTCGCGGAAATGAGGGCCGATCCCGCAACGGTGCCCGCCGCTCAGGTCGTGAGTTTTTTCACCCGCTATCCTCCCAAGGGCGCGACCGCCAAGGCCTATTACGCAGAGGCGCTTGCGCTGACTGGGCACGATGGGGAGGCGCTGCAGGCGGCGCGTGCGGCATGGGCCGGCGGGACGTTCGCGCCGGACCTCGAGCTGCGGCTGACGAGCCGCTTCGGCACGCGTTTGACGGCGACCGATCAGGATCGGCGGATGGAGCGGTTGCTTGCCGATCATTCGCTGTCCGCTGCGCAGCGGCAGCTCCCGCTCGTAACTTCGGCCCGTCGCCCGCTCTATGAAGCGCGGCTCGCGTTGCAGATGGACAGGCCAGACGCGCCCGAGGCTTTTCCTGGCGGCCTTGCCGACCCCGGCTTCGTGGTCGATCGGGCGCAATGGCTCAATGACGTCGGCCGTTGGTCGGACGCGCGAACAGCTTTGAGCCAGCCGATGGCGTTGGACGCGCCGCCGCTCGATCCGCGGAAATGGCTCGCAGTACTGCTCAAGTTCGCGAATGACGCCAGCAATGACAACCAGGCATCGCTGGTTTTCGGCATTGCGTCGAATGCCGACAAAGGCTTTCCGGCGGGTACGGTCATTCGCGATGCCGACCTGGATGTCCGCGACGTTTATACCAGCCTCGTCTGGCTGGGCGGGCAGATGGCGTTGCGCAACCTTGGCCGGCCGCGCGACGCCATGACCCTTTTCGCGCGCTATGCCAATGCGGCCAAGACACCGCAGACCCAGGCGAAAGGACTGTATTGGGCAGGTCGTTCGGCATTGGCGGCGGGCGACGATACGCAAGCGAGGAGCTATTTCACCGCGGCGGCCGCCCATGGCGATCAATTCTATGGGCAGCTTGCAGCCGAACGCATTGGTCAGCCCGTCGGTGTCATCCCGCAGCCCTTGCCGGTGGAGGTGACGGGCGCGGCGCGTGCGTCCTTTGAAGCGAGCGAACTCGTGCAGGCGACGAAGCGGCTTGGGGCGCAGGGCCGCTGGAAGGACCAGACCGTGTTCCTGCGTACCATCGCACAGAATGTCGAGACTGACGTCGATCATGTGCTTGCGGGCGATCTGGCACGAGAGATCGCCCGGCCCGACCTTGGGGTGATGGTCTCACGCAACTGGCGCAACAATAATGGCGGCGACCCGATCCGCGTGGGCTTTCCCGAAGTCAGCGTGCCAGCGATCCAGCAGCGCCAATGGACGATGATCCATGCCATCGCGCGGCAGGAGAGCCAGTTTGATCGCCAGATCGTCAGCCCCGCCGGTGCGCGCGGCCTGATGCAACTCATGCCGAATACGGCGCGCGACACGGCCGGCAAGATGGGCATGGATTATGATTTCGACAGGCTGACGAACGATCCCACCTACAATATCATGCTGGGATCGACCTATTTCGCCAATCTGCTGGACGGCTTCGGCGGCAACTATGTGCTTGCGATCGCGGCCTATAATGCTGGCCCGGGCAATGTTCGCAAATGGATCGCAGTCAATGGCGATCCGCGCATGCCGGGCACCGATGTGATCGACTGGATCGAGCGTATCCCGATCAGCGAAACGCGCGGTTACGTCCAGCATGTGCTCGAAAATGCAGTGGTGTACGACAATCTGAACCCTTCGACCGCCGTCATGCCCCGGCAGAATCGGCTCTCGGCCTATCTCGGGAAGAGCAATCCCGGCTGATGGACGAGCAACCAAATTACATCACGCCCGAAGGCTTCGCCAAGCTCCGGGCGCGTTACCGGCAATTGTTCGGCGAGGAGCGGCCGCGGCTCGTCGAGACGATCAGCTGGGCTGCCGGCAACGGCGATCGTTCCGAAAATGGCGACTATATCTATGGCCGCAAAAAGCTGCGCGAGGTTGATCGCGAGCTCAACTGGCTTTCGCGACGGATGAAGGAAGCCAAGGTGATCGACCCTGCCGCCCAGCCGGACCGCAGCCGTGCCTGGTTCGGCGCGACGGTCACGATCGTCGATGAGGATGACAATGAGCGGACCGTGACGCTCGTCGGCGAAGATGAAGCTGACGCGGGCAGCGGGCGAATAAGCTGGAAAAGCCCGCTTGCGCGCGCCTTACGCGGGGCTGCCGTCGGCGATGTGCGGCGGGTGCACCTGCCAGCAGGATCCAAAGACCATGAGGTGATGGAAATAGCCTATCCCGAGTTTGCCAGATAACCGCGGCAAGAACAGGACAGTCAAAGCTGAAGCCGAGCTCCAGTTTCGAAATCGTCGACCAGCATCCTTGCGATCGCTTCGCCTACCATCGCCGGCTGCTTGAGGGTTGCTGGATCCTCGCCGGGATAAGCTTTCGCCCGCATTTTCGTGGCGGTCGCGCCGGGGTTGATGATGGCGGCACGCACCTTGCTGATGTTGGCGATTTCCTGGGCATAAGCCTGCGTCAGATTTTCGAGGGCAGCTTTCGATGCTCCATAGGCGCCCCAATAGGCGCGCGGGTTCTGCGCAACGCTGCTTGTGATCGCGATCAGGCGGCCCCGCTCGCTGGCGCGCAGCAAAGGATCGAACGCTGCAATCAGCGCAGCTTGGGCACCGACATTGAGCGTAAGCAGCTGTGCGAACTCCTTCGCGTCGATGGCCGCGACCGGCGCGAGCGTACCGAGCATCGCAGCATTGAGAATAAGGATATCGAGCTTTTCCCAGCGTTGAGCGATTGCGTTGGCAAGCCGCCCGATGCTGTCGCCGTCGATCAGATCCAATGGGGCGATCGTGGCAGCTCCCCCAGCTTGGTGAATCCGCTCTTCAACCTCCTCCAGGCCGCCGGTCGTGCGGGCGGTCAGGATGACATGCGCCCCCTGCCCGGCCAGCGCCTTGGCTGTCGCAGCTCCGATCCCGCGCGAGGCGCCGGTGATCAGGGCGATACGGTTGGCAAGCGGTTTGGCAGGCTCGGGCAATCCAATCTCCGTTCGGTGCAGCGATGTCGAAAAATTTGAGCAGGCGAAGCTTCATCCGCGCGAACGCAATATTGGATCAGCTCGCCATCCGCTCTGCGAGCAGCGAAAGCTGATCGACCGGCTCGACCTCTTCCCGGTCGGTCAGATGAGTGGGATAATCGCCCGTGAAGCAGGCATCGCAATATTGCGGCTGCCCTTCGTCGCGCATGTCCTCGCCCAGCGCTTTGTAGAGCCCATCGACCGATATGAAGGCCAAACTATCGGCGCCGATGAAGTCGGACATCTGAGCCACGGTCATCTGCGCCGCGAGCAGCTTGGCGCGCTCCGGCGTGTCCACCCCGTAGAAACAGCTGTGCCGCGTCGGCGGGCTCGCGATGCGCAGATGCACTTCGCGGGCGCCCGCGTCCCGCATCATCTGAATGATCTTCACGCTGGTGGTCCCGCGAACGATCGAGTCGTCGATCAGCACGATCCGCTGTCCATCGATCAGCGCCTTGTTGGCGTTGTGCTTCAACTTCACGCCGAGATGGCGGACCTGATCGCCCGGCTGGATGAATGTGCGCCCCACATAATGGGAACGGATGATGCCGAGTTCGAAGGGGATCCCCGATTGCTGGGCGTAACCGATCGCGGCAGGAGTACCCGAATCGGGAACAGGAATGACATAATCGGCGTCCACCGACGCTTCGATCGCAAGCTGGGCGCCGATCTTCTTGCGCACCGAATAGACCGAGGAGCCGTCGACGATCGAATCAGGCCGCGAAAAATAGACATGCTCGAAAATGCAGGGGCGCGGACGCACGGGCGCGAACGGCCGGATCGAGCGCAAGCCCTGATCGGAGACGATCACCAATTCGCCAGGCTCGACATGACGGAGGAACGTGGCGCCGACCACGTCGAGCGCAACGGTTTCGGAAGCGAAGATATACGCGTCACCCACCCGCCCCATGACCAGCGGCCGGATGCCGAGCGGATCGCGGCACGCAATCATGCCTTCAGGGGTCATCACGATCAGCGAATAGGCGCCCTCGATCTGCTTGAGCGCATCGATGAACCTGTCGAGCAGCGTCCGGTAGCTCGAGGTCGCGACAAGGTGGATGATCGCTTCGGTGTCGGAGGTCGATTGAAAGATCGATCCGCGACGAACAAGCTCGCGCCGCAGCTTCATCGCGTTGGAGAGATTGCCGTTGTGCGCGATCGCGAAGCCGCCCGAGGACAGTTCGGCAAAGAGCGGTTGAACGTTGCGGAGTGCCGTTTCTCCGGTGGTGGAGTAGCGCACATGGCCGCACGCGATTTCGCCAGGCAAGGCTCGAATCACCTCGTCGCGATCGAAATTGCCTGCGACGTGGCCCATCGCGCGATGGGTATGGAACTGTTTACCATCGAAACTGGTTATGCCTGCCGCTTCCTGACCACGGTGCTGAAGGGCATGCAGTCCCAGCGCCACCATGGCGGCTGCGCTTTGCGTGCCCCAAATGCCGAAAATGCCGCACTCTTCGCGCAGCTTGTCATCATCGAACGGATTGGTCGTGAGCATCGTCGGTCCCATATGGGGCTGGCTGATGCGCGCCATATAGGCATTAGGAACGGCTTTGTCGCCCCTTTGTAACATTTATCCTGGGATCAGCGGTTGCGTGCGGGCCATGAGCCGCGTAGCGCTCCGCGAATGAGCGCGGAAGATATGCCAGATCGGGAGCAAGGCCTCGCTTTTCTACCGAAATTCGATGCGGCAGGATTGGTCACGGCTGTGGTGACGGACGCAAGGTCCGGCGCAGTGCTGATGGTCGCGCATATGAACCAGGAGGCGATCGATGCCACCATCGCGACGGGCCAGGCGCATTTCTGGTCGCGCTCCCGCGAAAAGTTATGGCGCAAGGGCGAGACCTCGGGCCATGTGCTCGACGTTCAGGAGATTCGCGTCGATTGCGATCAGGACGCATTGCTTATCATCGCGAACGCGGCCGGGCCGGCTTGCCATACCGGCGCCACCACTTGCTTTTATCGACGCCTGGAGAATGGCAGGCTGACGCGATAATTATCGCTCGCGTTGCCACTTTCCGGCTTCATCCTGCTTCCAGTAGCGCAGGTTCAAGCCTTCGAGCTTACCGAGTGAGCGCCAAGCTTCGCGGGCCTCCTGGATGCGGTCTTCGCCAAAGAACAGGAAGGCGCGATCGAACTTGAGCGCGTCTTCACGCCAGATCCCGTCGCCCAACGCGATGTTCCGTGCCAGATTCGAAGCTTCGCAGCTCGCAGTGATCAGCACCGGCTGATCCTTCTCGCCAGACTTGCCGGCGCGGCCATGCGGCAGGAAACTTTCGGGTCGGTAGTTCCAAAGATGGGCGTCGAGTCGCTCGGCCAGAGCTTCGTCTTCCGAGACGATGAGCAGCCGGCCGCCCTCCTCAAGCACACGTTCGGCAATCCGAGGCAGCACGCGTTCGACGGGGGTGCGGGTCAAGTGGTAGAAATCAACCTGCACCGTCCCTCCCGGTCAACCTTCGAAATTCTCGGCGACAAAACGATCCAGAAGCCGGACGCCATAGCCGGTCGCGCCCTTGTCCCAAAGCGTTCCGGGCTTGGATGCCCACACCATGCCAGCAATGTCGAGATGGGCCCAGCGAACGCCATTCTCGATAAAGCGCTTGATGAACTGCGCTGCCGTGATCGATCCCCCCTCGCGCGGACCGACATTCTTGATGTCGGCGATCGGCGAATCGATCAGCTTGTCGAATGCCGGCCCGAGCGGCATCCGCCAAAGCACGTCGCCGGAATCTCTGCCGGCCTTGAGCAGCTGATCGGCAAGCTCGTCGTCATTGGCGAAGAGGCCCCCATATTCGTGGCCAAGGCTGATGATCATGGCGCCGGTGAGCGTCGCCAGATCGACGATGGTCTTCGGTCGACATTTCCGTTGCAGCCAGGTCAGCGCGTCGCAAAGCACCAACCGCCCCTCGGCGTCCGTGTTGATCACCTCGACGGTCTGACCAGACATGGTGGTGACGACATCGCCGGGCCGCTGCGCTGTGCCGGACGGCATATTCTCGACGAGACCGCACACGCCGATGACATTGGCCTTGGCCTTCCGCGAGGCGAGCGCCTTCATCGCTCCCGCGACGGCCGCTGCTCCACCCATATCCCACTTCATATCCTCCATGCCGGCCGCGGGCTTGATCGAGATGCCGCCGGTATCGAAGGTCACGCCCTTGCCGACGAACGCGACCGGCTCGCGGTCGCCGCCGCCATTCCATCGCATGGCGAGCAGACGCGGAGCGCGGGCAGAGCCCTGCGCCACGCCGAGCAGGGCGCCCATGCCAGCCTCGCGCATCGCGGTCTCGTCCAGCACCTCCAGTTCGACGCCCAGTGATTCAAGCGCGCGCGCGCGTTCAACAAAGCTCTCGGGATAAATGATGTTGGCGGGCTCGGTCACAAGCTCGCGCGCAAAAGCCACTCCGCCGGCAACGGCTTCCAGCCGGTGCCAGGCCTCGTCCGTGCCCGCAGGGGCACCCACAATCAGAAGTTCAGTGAGCGTAGGCTTGGATTTAGCCGCGAGCTTGGTGCGATAGACGTCATGCCGCCAGCTTCGCAGCACCGCACCTGACGCGAGCCGCGCCACATAGTCCGCAGAAATCTGGTCCTTCACCGCGACGAGATCGACGACAAGCTGGGTCTCGCCGGACGTCAACAGCCGGGCCGAGAGCGCGGCCCCTGCCTTCTCGCAGGATTCTGCAGATGGTTCGTTACCAAGGCCCAGCAACAGCACCTGGCTGGCCTGCCCGTTTTGCGCGACAAAAAATGATGCGATACTGCCTGCTTCTCCTTCGAAGCGCGCCGATGCCAGCGCGCGATCGACCAGGGCGCGAGTTGCCGAAACGGCCGTTGCGGCGCGCTCGGCCGACTCCGCAGCGGAAGTCACCGGCAGCGCGATAACGGCGGGATTGGCCGGACGTGATTCAACAAGACGGACCTGTATCAACGCATTCCCTTCCTTCTGGCCTCAGCGGGCTTGATGCCTCCTAGACAACAAGAACGCGCAGGCAAAGCCAGCTTTCCGCGATTGCAGCGCAGGCGCGCTAATGCAATAGGCGGCGCGTGCCATGCGCGGGATCCGAATGATCGAAGTTCAGTTTAGCAAGCTCGTCAAGCTCGGCGTGGCTCCGCTCGCATTGCTGATGGCAGATATGGCGATGGCGCAGGATCTGACGCGGACGCCGCCTCCCGCTCTCGTGACGGATATCGCGCAGCCCGCCAGCGACAAGGAAGTGGCGTTCAGCGCTGATCAGCTCAACTATGACAGCAATGCGGACATCGTCACGGCCGAAGGCAATGTCCATATGCTGCGCGAGGGCAACAAGCTTCGCGCCGACAAGGTGGTGTGGAACCGGAAGACCGGAGAGGTCACCGCCTCCGGCAATGTCGCGGTCGTCAATCCCTCGGGCGACACTGCCTATGGCGACGTTGTCACGCTCAAGGATACGCTGAAGGACGGGGTCGTCGAAAATCTCCTGCTTGTGCTCGAGGACGGCGGACGTCTTGCCGCACGCAAAGCGGTGCGCGTAAATGGGATCACGACGCTGACCGGCGCCGCCTATACGCCGTGCGCAGTGTTGGATTCGAAGGGCTGCCCCAAGGATCCGGCCTGGAAAATCTCAGCGGTCAAGGTGGTGCATGATCCGAACAAGCACCGCATTTTTTACAAAGGCGCGCGCCTCAGCCTGTTCGGGGCGCCGCTCATTCCCCTACCGGGGCTTTCGCATCCCGACGGCAGTGGCGGCGCCGGTTCAGGCCTTCTCGTGCCGGACATCAGCTATAGCAAAACCAATGGGTTCGAATTCGCCATACCAGTTTATTTTGCGATTGCCCCCAATCGCGATCTGACGCTGACGCCACATATCTATACCGATGTACCTCCCGCACTGGAGCTTGAATATCGGGCGCTCACAGGGAATGGGGCCTACCGCGTCGGCGGCATGATCACCTACAGCTCCCGCATGGCGCCGACATTGAACGCAACCGGTCCGAGCGACCGCACCTTGCGCGGCTATGTCGATATCGCCGGCCGCTTCCAACCCGATGGCGATTGGACTCTGAGCGGGTCGGTGCTGGCCACGACCGACAAGACATTCCTGCGGCGCTACGACATTTCGGACAATGACCGCCTGCGCTCGACGCTCGACGCCGAGCGGATCACGCCTGACAGCTACCTCAGCATCGCGGGCTGGGTGGCCCAGACACTGCGCATTGGTGACAGCCAAAAGTTGCAGCCTGCCGCCTTGCCGGCAATCGATTATCGCCGCAAACTGGACGATCCCTTGCTGGGAGGACGGATAGAGCTACAGGCAAACAGCCTGGCGCTGATCCGGACAGCCGGCCAGGACACGCAGCGCGCCTTTGCAGCGATCAAATGGGACCTTCGCCGCTACACCAACTGGGGGCAGGAAGTTACCTTCACGCTTTACGGCCGCGGCGACCTCTATCACACCTCGAATACCGACGAGACCACGACGATCAGCTATCGCGGTAATCAGGGTTGGAGCACGCGCGGCATCGCTGCAGCAGCCGTGGACGTGCGCTGGCCGCTGGTCGGGGCGCTTTTTGACGGTATCCAAAGACTGACGCCACGGGTTCAGATCGTCGCGAGCCCGCGCATCGCCAACCTCAGCATTCCCAATGAGGATGCGCGCTCGGTCGATCTGGAAGATTCCAACCTCTTCGCGCTCAATCGCTTCCCGGGCTATGATCGATGGGAGGATAGCAGCCGTGTAACCTACGGCCTCGAGTGGGCTTATGAGCGGCCGCGCTTCTCCTTCGAGAGCGTTATCGGGCAAAGCTACCGGCTCACGAGCCGAGCCAGCATCCTGCCTGACGGCACGGGCCTTTCGCATCGCTTCTCGGACATCGTCGGGCGAATGACGATCCGCTATGACGACCTCGTCTCGGTCACGGACCGTTTCCGCCTCGACAAGGAAAATGGCGCAATCCGGCGCAACGAAATCACTGCCACGATCGGCACGCGCACCACCTACGTCTCTGCGAGCTATCTGCGACTGAACCGCAATATCGATCAAAGCATCGAGGATCTTCGTGACCGCGAGGAGGCACAGCTTGCCGCCCGTATCCAGTTTGCGCGTTATTGGTCATTGTTCGGATCGACGGTGGTCGATCTTACCAGCAAGCGCGAGGACCCCACTTCGACCGCGGACGGTTATGAGCCGGTTCGCGACCGGCTTGAGCTTCTTTATGAAGACGATTGCATCCAGGTCGGCCTTTCCTGGCGCCGCGACTATGTCGCGGCCGGCGATGCCAAGGCGGGCAACCGCTACATGATACGGCTGGCGCTCAAGAACCTCGGTCGCTAAGCGTGCATTCAGCGTGGCGGCGGTAGGAGCTTGCCCATCGAGGAGACTGAACGGCGTGATCGGGATCGCAAGCAGGTTGGGCAAGGCTCGCATGATCTGGGCCTTGGGGGCGGCATGCATGTGCGTGTTGCCAGCGGTAAGCTTCAGCCAGACTGTTCCTGATGAAGACGAGGAGACTCCCTCCAGTGCCGGTGGCCTCAATCTGCCGACCGACGTCACGATTTTTGGCAAATCCGATCCCACGGTGCACAAGGCGACCGCGATCGTGAACGGCGCGATCATCACGGACACGGATATCGATCAGCGGTTTGCGCTCGTATTGCTCGCTAATGGCGGCAAGGTCGACGAAAGCGAGCGTGAGCGGCTGCGCCTGCAGGTGCTCCGCAACTTGATCGACGAGACGTTGCAAATTCAGGAAGCCAAGGCCAACGATATCACCATCTCGCAAGACGAGATCGAGCAGACCTTTGCCCGCGTGGCATCGAATTTTCGCAAGAACCCCAAGGATTTCACGACATATCTGAGCCAAGTCGGTTCTTCGGCCGCTTCGATGAAGCGTCAGATCGAAGGCGAGATGGCATGGCGCCGCCTGCTGGGCCGGCGGGTCGAGCCGTTCGTCAATGTGAGCGACGACGAGGTCAATGCAATCGTTTCACGGCTCAACGCGTCCAAGGGCGCGACTGAGCTGCATATCGGCGAAATCTATCTTTCGGGCACGCCCGCCACCATGGCAGAGATCCAGGCCAATGCCGAGCGGATCGTCGACCAGATTCGCAAGGGCGGCTCGTTCGCGGCCTATGCGAGGCAATTCTCGGAGGCATCGACTGCTGCCGTCGGCGGCGATCTCGGTTGGGTGCGGCCCGAGCAGCTTCCCGAGCCATTAGCCCAAGCCGCCAGCGGCATGGCGCCCGGACAGATCAGCGCGCCCATTGCCGTCTCGGGCGGCTATTCGATCATAGCATTGGTCGACAAGCGCCAGGTCCTGACGGTGGATCCCCGCGACGCCGTGCTCGCCGTCAAGCAAGTCTCGATCAAGTTTGCACCGGGCGATACGGAAAAGACGGCTGCGCCCAAGGTCGAAGCCTTTGCCAAAGCGGTGGAATCGATCCAGGGCTGCGGCAATGTCGCAGCCGTCGCATCTAAGCTCGGTGCGGAGGTTGTCGATAGCGATCAGGTTCGGATCAGAGACCTGCCGCCGGCGCTGCAACAGATGATGACCAACCTCCAGATCGGCCAATCGACGCGGCCTTTCGGATCGCTGCAGGATGGTGTGCGCGCATTGGTCTTGTGCGGGCGTGACGATCCGCAAACCGCCAACGGCCCCTCCTTCGATCAGATCTATGCCCAGCTGGAGGAAGACCGGGTAAACCGGCGCGCTCAGCGCTATCTGCGCGACCTCAGGCGTGATGCGGTCGTCGAATATCGATGAGCGTCGTGCCGCGATGAACCCGATAGCGGTCTCACTGGGCGACCCATCCGGGATCGGTCCTGAAGTGATCGCGAAGGCATGGGAGCTGCGTGCCGATCACGGGTTGAAGCCGTTTTTCGGGGTGGGCGATGTGCGCTCAATCAGCGCCGTGTGGAATGGCCCCGTGGCGCAGATCAACGAGCCGGGGGACGCTCAGGCCTGTTTTTCGGCTGCGCTCCCGATCATGCACGTCCAGGATGCCGACGAGATCGTCCCCGGCCAGCCCAATGTGCAGGGTGCGCGGTGTGCGCTCCATTCCTTGGAGCTGGCCGTGGGCCTTGCCCGCTCATCCACAGCCGGAGCGCTGGTGACCGGCCCCGTAGCGAAAGCCCAGCTTTATAGGATCGGATTCACACACCCGGGGCAAACCGAATTCATCGCCGAACGGTGCGGCATTTCTTCGGCCAACATCGCAATGATGCTGGTGGGGCCTGATCTGCGGACAGTGCCCGTCACCATCCACATGCCTTTGCGTACTGTTCCCGAACGGCTGACTTCCGAATTGATCGTCGCACGCGTGCGCACGACGGATCGCGGATTGGCACGCAACTTTGGCATTGAAAAGCCGCGCATCGCCGTAGCCGGATTCAATCCACATGCCGGCGAAGGCGGTGCGCTCGGCCGCGAGGAGCTTGATATCGTGCAGCCCGCGATCGACCAGCTCCTGGCCGAAGGCATCAATGTCACAGGCCCGCACTCGCCCGACACGCTCTTCCACCCGCGTGCCCGAGCCACTTATGATGCCGCGATATGCCTTTATCATGATCAGGCGTTGATCCCCATCAAGACGCTCTATTTCGATGAAGGGGTCAATATGACGCTTGGCTTGCCGATCGTGCGCACCGCCCCGGACCATGGCACCGCCTTCGCGATCGCCGGGCAGAATCTTGCCGAGCCGGGGGCGATGATCGCGGCGATCCGCCTCGCTGCCGAGTGCGCCGAGATTCGCGCCGCGCAAGGCTAATGACCTCTTCCGAAAGCGGACCTGCACTGCCGCCGCTCCGGGACGTGATCAATCGTCATGGCCTCAGCGCCTCCAAGGCGCTCGGGCAAAATTTTCTGCTCGATAGCCAGTTGCTGGACCGTATCGCACGTATTCCCGGCCCGCTTGCTGGTCAGACGGTATATGAGGTGGGGCCCGGCCCGGGCGGGCTGACGCGGGCTCTCCTGTCCGCCGGTGCGCGCGTGATCGCGGTCGAGCGCGACCGGCGCTGCCTACCCGCGCTCGCCGAGCTGGAGGGATCATTTTCCGGCATGCTGCGAATCATCGAAGGCGACGCGATGCAGATCGATGAAGCAGCAGAGCTGGGCAATGGCATCCATGTCGTGGCCAACCTGCCTTATAATGTTGGGACAGCGCTGCTCGTGCGCTGGCTCACGAGTGAGACATGGCCACCCTGGTGGCAATCGCTCACGCTCATGTTCCAGCTTGAAGTGGCTGAACGCATCGTCGCCCCGCCGAAGACGCCCGCCTATGGCCGGCTCGCCGTACTCGCGCAGTGGCGCGCCTCGGCGGCAATCGCGCTCAAAGTGCATCGCTCTGCTTTCGTGCCACCGCCGAAAGTGATGTCTGCCGTCGTTCACATCACGCCAGCGAAGCAGCCGGAGGGCGTGTCGCCTGAAATCCTCGAACAGGTGACGGGCGCTGCCTTCGGTCAGCGCCGCAAGATGCTGAGGCAAAGCCTGAAAGCCGTTCCGGGCGCAATCGAAGCGATCGCTGACATTGGCATAGATCCGGAACGACGCGCCGAAACGCTTAGCGTTGCGGAATTTATCGCGCTCGCCCGGAGGTTAAGCGCTTAGGGTTTGGTGGTTTTTTCTTCCTGGCCTTTTGGCGGCACGACGGTATTCGCCTGAGCCGTCACCACTGGAGCGGGAGGACCTTTAGCGATCACTGCCGCCAAGCTCGTGGCCGGCTGACAGTTCACCTTACAAAGCGTCCTGATCTTCGCGAGATTGAGCTTGGCGCGCTCAAGCGCACCTTTTTCGACCATCGCTTCGCCTTGCGCGGCCAGCACTACCGGATCATTGGGCTCGATCGCGAGCGCTTCGAAATAGAGCCGGATTGCCTTGCCAGGCAGCCCCTGCTTACGGGCCACTTCGGCGAGGCCGGTGAAGCCGCTGCGATTGCGCGGATCGACCGCCAGCGCAGTTTCGTAAAGATCCTCTGCCCCTAAGAAATTACCGCTGCGACGCGCCGCATCCGCTTGCGCCACCAGCGCAGTGGAACGCGGATCGATCTGATTATCGGGCTTCTGGGAGAGGCCGCTGCTCGAAACCACGGCAAACATCAGCGACAACGAAAATGCAATCGGCGAAAAACGCATCAAATACTCCGCAAACCTGCTCGATTCCGTCTTTAGCACGGCGCGGCCAATCTCGCGATGAAAAAGCCGTCAGTACCGTCATGTGCTGGCGTAAGCAGAATTCCGGCGCCGCAGCTGCGCCCGGCTACCAGCCTGGGCCGATCGATCGACCACCCTTCATGCCGGCTCAGAAAGGCCTCAATGGGATCGGCGCCTTCCTCCCGCAAGAGCGAGCATACGACATAAACAAGCCTCCCGCCCGGTCGCACCAGACGCGCGCCGATTTCGAGCAAATGCGCTTGAAGAGTGGCAAGCTGATCCAGAGCAGCAGGGGTGAGGCGCCATCGAGCCTCGGGGTTGCGGCGCCATGTCCCCGTTCCAGAGCAGGGCGCGTCGATCAGGACGAGATCCGCAGTCGCCTTGAGATCGGCCAGCATATCGCCTTCGCGTCCAGGATCGAGCAACCGTGTGTCGACGATCCCGGCGCCCGCACGCTCGGCTCTTGGCGGCAATCTCGACAGCCGGCTGCGGTTTACGTCGCAGGCTACGATCCGCCCGCGATCCTCCATCATCGCCGCAAGCGCCAGCGTCTTGCCGCCCGCTCCTGCACAAAGATCGACGACGGTCATTCCGGCCTTGGCGTCGGTGGCGAGCGCCGCAAGCTGCGAGCCCTCGTCCTGAACCTCCACGACGCCGTCGGCCCATAGCGCAGATCGTTCGATCTGCGTTCCTTCCGGCAGGCGAAGGCTATCCGGGGCGTGGGGTGTCAGTGAAGCATTTCCCAACATCCCCGCGACTGCTGCGCGGTCAGACTTCAGGCGGTTGACCCGAACGTCGAGAGGCGCGCGCTCTAGCAAAGCCGGAAATTCTTCTTCGCCAATCGTGCGCTGAAGGCGCCCGGCCAGCCAAGCAGGCACTGTTCCCGAGGTTGAAGCGCGCTCACCATCCTCCATCGGCACCGGAGCGTGGGCGGACCCATCAAAGAGGGCTCGGAGTTCTGGCCGTTGCCTTGCCAGGGCAACCATGGCGGCACGCCCGCTGGACGGCGGCTCGGCTGTGTTGCGAATGGCGGCATAGACGAGCTCGCGGATTGCTCTGCGATCTTTCGATCCGGCATAGCGCCGCGTTTTAAAATAGCGCGCGATCAGTGTATCGGCGGCTGCGCCCTTCCCTCTGGCAGCTGCCACGATCTCGTCGAGCAGGTCGATAGCAGCCTGCGCCCGCGCCTGCGGCGTCATGCGAAAGCCTTAGGGCTCAGCCTTGGAAGGCGTTCGCGCGCGATGCCTTCACCGCGTCGGATAATTGGGCGCCTCGCGCGTGATCGTGACGTCATGAACGTGGCTTTCACGCAGGCCCGCATTGGTAATGCGTACGAAGCGTGCCTTCTCGCGAAGCTCCTCGACCGTGCGAGCGCCAGTGTAGCCCATGGCTGCTTTCACGCCGCCGACAAGCTGGTGGATCACCTCGCGCGCGGGGCCTTTATAAGGCACCTGGCCCTCAATCCCCTCGGGCACCAGCTTGAGCTGATCCTTGATGTCCTGCTGGAAATAGCGGTCGGCCGAACCACGCGCCATTGCGCCGACCGAGCCCATGCCGCGGTAGCTCTTATAAGCCCGCCCCTGATAGAGGAAGGTCTCGCCCGGGGCTTCGTCCGTTCCCGCCAGCAGCGATCCGACCATCACTGTTGATGCGCCCGCTGCAAGTGCCTTGGCGATGTCGCCGGAGGTGCGCAGCCCTCCATCGGCGATGATCGGAACGTTCGCTCGCGCCGCGGCCTCGGCGGATTGCATCACGGCGGTAAGCTGCGGCACGCCCACGCCAGCCACCACGCGGGTGGTACAGATCGAGCCGGGGCCGATACCGACCTTCACGCCATCCGCGCCCGCGTCGATCAAGGCCTGTGTCGCTTCGGCGGTTGCGACATTTCCGGCGACCACCTGAACCGAGTTCGAAAGCTTCTTCACGCGCTCGACGGCACGTGCGACGTCCTTGTTATGCCCGTGCGCGGTGTCGATCACGATCAAGTCGCACTCGGCATCGATCAGCGCCTCGGTTCGGGCGAAGCCGAGGTCGCCAACCGTTGTTGCGGCTGCGACGCGCAGCCGCCCTGCCTCGTCCTTGGTCGCCGCCGGATAGGTGACCGCTCTCTCGATATCCTTAACTGTGATCAGGCCGATGCAGCGATACTCGTCATCGACCACGATCAGCTTCTCGATCCGCCGCTGGTGCAGCAAGCGACGCGCTTCGTCCTGGCCGACCCCGGCGGGCACGGTGGCAAGGTTCTGGCTCGTCATCAGTTCGGAAACCGGTTGCTGCATATTCTCGGCGAAGCGGACGTCGCGGTTGGTGAGAATCCCGACCAGCTTGCCTGACGGCTCGACCACCGGAATGCCGGAAATTTTATGTCGCGCCATCAGCTCGAGCGCGTCTGCCAGCGTCTGACTGGGCGCCATCGTGATCGGGTTCACGACCATCCCTGATTCGAAGCGCTTCACCGCACGGACTGCAGCGGTCTGTTCCTCGACCGACAGATTGCGGTGGAGCACGCCGATCCCGCCGAGCTGCGCCATCACGATCGCCATATCGGCTTCGGTGACCGTATCCATCGCAGACGATAATATCGGAATGTTCAGCCCGATCGCCTTCGTCAGACGCGTGCGGGTATCCGCCTGACTCGGAAGGACTTCAGACGGCCCCGGCTGCAACAGAACGTCGTCGAAGGTTAGACCGAGCGGAATATCCATAGGCTTTGCGAATCCTCAGGGGGGAGCGGGATTCGCGGCTGTATAGGCAGAGGCAGCGCCAAGTGCCACAGGTGAGTTATGCCGGGCAGACGGCTCCACTGTCTGCCCACGCCTTGAACAGCGCGCCGAATTGCTCCTGCGTTCCCGGCGCAGGCGTACGGTGGCCACCCGGATGCCAGCCCCAGCCGACGGGTTCGTCATGCGACACTATTTGGAAAAGGGACTGCCCATGCTCATCGGCTACCGCCTCGCAGGCAGCGGCAAAATGATCGGGTCGGCCGCCATCCTTCCAAGCACCACATCAAGCGCTCCATCCTCGGCCGCGCCGTCGAGCGGAAGAAGATGAGCAATATCGTCGTTCGGCTGGTGATAATTGCCGCTCAGAAAAGCAGCAAGGCGCGGGCCGTCGGCGTAGGCACCACCGATCATGACTGCCGGGATGCCGGCCTTGAGCAGTTCCCAGCCATCCTGCCGCGTCAGGAAGGCATTGGCCGCTCCGCTTTCATCGATGCTTCGGCCCTGCGTGCGCGCCGCGGCCACAATCAGAGGATCAAGCTTGGTATAGCCGGCGCCGATCGTCGCGACAGGCTCGCCGGCTGGCGCGATCGCAACAGTGTCGAAGTTGATTGCAGCCGCAATATGGTCGCGCGGGACCGGGGGATTTTCGGCAAACACATGTGCGCCGAGCAGGCCCAATTCTTCTGCCGTGGTTGCTACGAAATAGATGCTGCGTTTCGGCCTTGGCCCTGACGCCAGCCGACGCGCGACTTCGATGAGCAGTGCCACGCCGCTCGCATTGTCGACAGCGCCGTTGCAAATCCGGTCAGGGGCACCGGCAGGCTTGCAGAGCCCAAGATGATCCCAATGCGCGAGAAACAGGACAGCCTCATCAGGCCGGTCAGCGCCCGCAAGCCGGGCCACCACATTGACTGACGTAAATGGGCGAACCACGGTCCTCGCGGTGACATCGAGCTGAAGCGGCAAGGGCACGGCCCGAAAGCCGGGCGTGCCGGCGGCCGCGACCAATCGCTGCGCATCCGCCCCGGCCGCGGCGAAGAGATCGATCCAGCCGGCATAGCTGAGCGCGCCCTGGAGCGGCGCCGATACCGCTTCCGCCAAGCTCGTCCTCCCGCGATCGAGCTGCTGGCGAATGATCTCCCACGGATCGGATGAACCCGTGAGCGCGATGACGGCTGCAGCGCCTGCCCGCGCAACTGCTTCGCGCCGAACCTCGAGACCAGGAGCCTTGACCCCTTCGGGTCGCCCGGAAAGGATCAGCACGACCTTGCCGCGAACGTCGACGTTTCGAAGATCGTCGAACCCTGCCTTCGGCGCATCGAGCGCATAGCCCGCGAAGATCACGTTCGCCTTTCGGAGCGCAAGATGCTGGTCGCGCGCCGATAGCTGGATCTCGCTCGGATCCAGCCGCAACGGACGCCCCTTGGCATACCATAGCTGCTGGGCCGACACGGGTATGCGCTCGACGAGCGCGACCGGCTGGTACCAACTGCCGCCCTTTTCACCGGGCTCCAAGCCGATGGCGTGGAACTGACGTGCAATATAGTGCGCGGCTTCGTCGCCTCCGGCAGTGCCCGGCTTGCGCCCTTGAAGGGCATCATCGGCCAGATATTGAATGTGCGAGCGGAGGGCGACTTGGTCGAGGGCCGGTTCAGGAACGGGCGGTGACGAAACCGCAAAGACGAACAGCAGGCAGCTGAGGAAATGCTTCATCGGCGCGCGCGCGCAAGAAGGCGCCGCGCCGTTGTGACGTGCATCGCTTCAACCATGCGTCCGCGGAAACGCTCTGCCCCGCCGGAAGCCGCTTCGATCAGCGCGATGGCATCCTCGATTTCAGCTTCGCTGGGGCAGAACAGTTGGTTGCATGGTCCGATCTGGCTTGGATGGATCAACGTTTTGCCATCGAAGCCAAGCGCCATCCCCTCGCGGCACTCAGCCTCGAAACCCTGCTGATCGTCCAGTCGATTGTACACGCCATCGAATATGACCTTTCCCGCCGCCCGCACGGCGAGGACGACCGCCTGCAAACAAAAGCTGAGCCCGGCGCGGCCGGCATCCGGCGGCAAGCGGAGCGCCGCTGCCAGATCGTTGTTTCCCATGATGATGCCGACAACGCCCTTTGCTGCCGCAATCTGAGGTGCGGCATAGACGCCCTTCGGGGTTTCGATCATCGCCAGCAAAGGCGCACCCACTGCGCTTGCGACATGTTCGGCCTGGGCGGGCTCCTCAACCTTAGGCAAGACGACCAGAGCCGGCGCGGCCGGGCAGAGAGCGTCAATATCGGCCTCATGGTGAGGCGTTCCTACGCCGTTTATTCGCACCGCGACCAGCTCCGTCTTCCAGGATTCGACTAACGCCGCGATCGCGGCGTCACGGGCAGATGCCTTGTCCTCATCTCGGACCGCATCTTCGAGGTCGAGGATCGCAAGATCGCAATCGAGATTTTGAGCCTTCGTGACTGCGCGCGCGTTCGACGCGGGCAGATAGAGCGCCGACCGCACCATTGTGAGCTTCTCATGCAATGTCATCCAAGCGATCCTAGCAACCTTCTGCCGCAATTGCCTATCAGGGGTTCGGCGGGGCGATCAATATGAGCCATCAATCGTCCTGCCTTCCGATTGCGCGGAAGGCATGTCTGGCGGGTCTGCCTGCACGGCAACGGAAGGAGATATCCATGACTGTCCGGACCGCATCCGCCCGATATGAGGGCCTCGGCAAGGAAGGCGTAGGCCATGTCTCGACCCAATCAGGCGTGCTCGACAATGTTTTCTATGGTTTCGGCACGCGTTTCGGCGAGGAGAAGGGCACCAATCCCGAGGAACTGATCGCTGCAGCGCATGCGGGTTGCTTCACGATGGCATTGAGCTTCGGCCTCGCCCGTGCCGGTTTCAGCGGCGGCACGCTTGAAACAAGGGCATCGATCACCCTTGAGCAGAGGGATGGCGGCTTTGTCATTACCCGCTCCGATCTGGATCTTACCGCGACCGTACCCGGCATTGACGAAGCCCGTTTCAGCGAAATCGCGCTCGATGCCAAAGCCAACTGCCCCGTATCCAGGCTGCTCAACGCGGAGATCACGCTCAAACATCGGCTGGTCGCTTAACCTGACGGCGGCGTCGGCAGGCCGACCAGCAAGCTTCGCGACGCTCACCCTCATGCAACCGTTGCACGCGACAATGTTCGCTGATGCACCTGCCCGCATCAGATCTTCAGCCACAAAGGCATCACCTATAGGGGATCGACCATGTTACCAAAAACCGAGGCACCTTCGGCACGAGCATTTGTGGGCTTGGCTCTCATGTCGTTAATCCTCGCTTTTGTTATGTACTCGTCGCTTGGCGTTTAATGTCGGATTTATACAATCTGACATTTTTTCTCAATATTAACCTACATCAAATCAGCACTTACATCTATTATTACGTAACCATTTTCTAAGGAAAACTACGTATCGGCAAATCATGGTACGTGAACCCTCCCGACTTGCATTTCTTCTATCTCCTCTGATCGTTACGATCATTTATTGCTTGTTAATAACGATCTGGTCTGCCGATAGACTGAAATACTTTCTGAGAATTGCAAATTTTTACGCGCATAATATCACTATCCAGTGGCTCTTGCTGGGCACCGCGATGGCAATCTATGCGCTCGTAAAACAATCATTTAACCCGGCTCGGCTCCCATTAAGCCAGTATATCGCCGAATGCCTTGACTATGCCCGGAGGCCATCGACGCAGATCGTCGCGATCGCCCCACCCCTAATCTTCATCCTCTTGATGCCCGCCTACTGCCTGTTCAAACAGACGGTGATCCCCCAGTCCGGCTTCTGGGCTGGCCCGATCATCATGAATGCCGAGCATATCATGCTTTTCGGCCATCATGCATGGCAGCTTACACATGGGATACTGCCGCCCGAAGCGACCTATTGGCTGGATAAATTCTACACCGACTGGGTAGGTTTGATGGCGAGCAGCATGCTCATATGCTCCTACTGTTCCGGCGATCCAGCCCATCGGTGCCGTTTCATGCTGAGCTTCGTTGCCGCCTGGATCATCTCAGGTACGACGCTGGCATATCTCTTTCCCGCCGCTGGTCCGGTATATCTGGCCGACTTCCACGGGGGACCAGACGTGTTTGCGCCGCTCAAGGCAAAGCTCGCTGCAGACGATCTGCTTGCGCGAGCAAGGCATGGGGAAGGCCTATATGCACTTCAGGCACAAAGCTATCTGCTGAACGGGATCAAATCCGACGCGCTGCTCGCCGTGGGCGGCATCTCGGCGATGCCATCAATGCATAACGCGATGTCCGCATTGATGGCTTGTGCAGGTTTCGGCGTCAATCGACTGCTCGGCTGGATCATGTTGCTGTTCGCCCTGATCATCTTCGTCGGCTCGATCCATCTCGGCTGGCATTACGCGCTCGATGGTATTGTCGGTGCAGCCGTCAGCTGCGCCATTTGGTACAGTTCGGGCCGGCTCCTAAGGCGCTATGAACGCAGGATAGCGAGCGACGTGACGATGTCCCACTCTGGCCGCCGGGCCGCTGATAGGCGCCTTGCTCCTTCAGGCGCGTAAGTTGGTGGACAGGGCTGGATTCGAACCAGCGTACGCTCACGCGGGCAGATTTACAGTCTGCTGCCTTTAACCACTCGGCCACCTGTCCAGAAGGCGAGGCGCGCTCCATGGCGAACCGGGGCGAGCCTGTCAACGCCATGCGCATTGTGTCGCCGCGATTGCGCAACATGCTTGCGTCGCGAAGCTGCGCGTGGAAAATCGTAGCGATGCGGAGGGGCTTCAAACCGTCGGCTGGGCCGGCCAATCGAATGCGTTTCTGGGGGCGCCACGCCGTTCTGGCGGCGCTGGCCAATCCAGAACGAAATGTACGGCGTATCTGGGGCACCCGCGATGCCTTGATGGCGCTCGATCTGCCGCCGGTCTTGCCGGTAACCTATGCCGAGGCGAGCGATCTTGCCCGGATGGTCCCGCACGATGCACCGCATCAGGGGATCGTCGCCGAGGTCGATCCGCTGCCGGACATGTGGCTGGGCGATCTGCTGGAGGCCGGCGCACGGAACCAGCGACCGCTCGTCATTCTCGATCAGGTCACCGATCCCCATAATGTCGGCGCGGTGCTCCGCTCCGCTGCAGCGTTCGACGCGTTGGGGCTGGTCACGCAAGACCGCCATTCGCCTCCGGAATCCGGAGCGCTCGCGCGTGCCGCATCGGGCGCGCTGGAATTGGTGCCATGGGTTCGTGTCGTCAATCTGGCACGGGCGCTCGACGAGATCGCCGAGGCGGGCTTTTGGAGGATAGGCCTGAGCGGTCATGCGAACCAAACATTGACGCAAGCGATGGGCAAGGCACGGGTGGCACTGGTGCTTGGCTCGGAAGGCGAAGGCATGCGTCCGAATACGGAGGCGCACTGCGATGATTTGGCCAAGCTGCCGATCAGCCATCGGGTCGAAAGCCTCAACATTTCCAATGCCGCCGCTATTGCGCTCTATGCCGCCGCGACCCGTTCGGCTGAGGAAAGCTGATGCGGTTATGGACCAGAATCGGATCAGCCCTGTTGCTGCCACTGCTGCTGGCGGGCTGCCTGCTCGTTCCCGGCAAATTCTCGTCAAGCCTGACCATACACGGCGATCGGACGTTCGCTTTCACCTATAAAGGCGAGCTTATCGCCAGCGAGCCCGCCGCGGGTGCCGCAGATACGATGCCTGACGCAATGGCATCCCCGGATAACGCCGCCGATGCGGAGAGCAAGGCGCTGGACAAGGCAGCGAAGCTGAAGGAAGGGGAGGAGAAGAACCGCGCAGTTGCAACCGCGTTGTCAAGGGAACGAGGCTACCGATCGGTAAGTTATCGCGGAAACGGAATCTTCGACGTGGATTATGCCATAGAAGGCATTCTGACCACGAATTTCATCTTCCCGTTCAACAGTGATGCCGAGGCGATGCTGCCGTTCATCGCCGTTGAGGTGCGAAAGGATGGCACCGTGCGGATGCGCGCGCCGGCCTTTGGCCGCTCGGCGGGTCAGAGCGCGACTGCGCCGTCGCTCCCGATGATGAACGATCCGAGCGATCGCGCCGAAGGGAGCTTCACGCTGGTGACTGATGCCGAGATCATCGCGCAGAATCAGGAAGCCGGCGCTCGTTCAGAAGGATCGAATAAGATAATGGTGTGGTCGGTCGGCAAGATAAAACAGGATGCGCCGACGGCGGTTCTCAAAATGCGAAACTAGCCGCTGATCAGTCCTCGGGTGCGATCGTTACGGTCAATCCATCCAGTTGTGCCGTAAACGGAATCTGGCAGGACAGGCGCGATTGGCCATTGCGATGATCCGAACTGTCGAGCAGATCATTTTCGTCATCGCTCATGGCCGGAATCTTGTCGAGGAATGCCGGATCAACATGGACGTGGCAGGTGGCACAGGAGCAGCATCCGCCACACAGCGCTAACAGTTCATCGATGCCGCCGTCCCTGATGATTTCCATCACGGACAGCCCTTCCTCGCCCTCGAGAACAATTTGTTCGCCTTCACGCGTAATCACGTTGACCTTGGCCACTATCTTCTCCGCTTCCCTTACGGCCCGCGCTATGCACAGGTTGCCGGTAGCTTGCAACGCTGATGATCAACGAGGGCGAATTGGGACTGACCAAGGATCAATTGCTAGCCGCACTGGATGCTCTCGCTGCAACAGAGCCAGCCATAGCCGCGAGCCTCACGCGCATCGGCTATCCGGAGCCGCGCATCAGAGAGCCGGGCTATGAAACGCTGTTGCGGACCATTGTCGGCCAGCAGGTGAGCGTGGCGGCAGCGGCTTCGATTTGGCGCAAGCTCGAAGCTGCCGTCGGCAAGGATATCGCGCCGGATGCGTTGCTCAATGCACCCGACGAGAGCTTGCGCGCAGCAGGACTTTCGCGACAGAAAGCCAGCTACGCGCGCAGCCTCGCGGAAGAGGTTTCGTCAGGCCGGCTTGATCTGAATGCGCTTCCGCGGGACGATGAAGAGGCGATCATCGCACTGACCCAAGTCAAAGGAATCGGCCGCTGGTCGGCGGAGATCTATCTGCTGTTCGCTGAAGGACGGCCGGACATATGGCCCGCCGGCGATCTTGCCGTTCAGGTGGCATTGGGTCGCCTCAAGGGACTCGCGGAGCGTCCGAACGAGAAGCTGACGCGCGCGCTGGCCGAAGACTGGCGACCGCATCGCGGCGCCGCAGCGATCTTCCTCTGGCATCATTACGGGAATGACAAGAATCCCGTGTGATTGAAATGTTCTTTCTTTGTTCTCGTGATTCGATTAAATTGTTGGCATGCAAACGGCTCCTCCTTCGCGCGGTGCGACGCGTAATGACCAGCCCGCCCGCTTCAATCTGGCGTCACGCGAGGAAGATGGCGACTGGCGGGATGCGCGGGAGGATGTGGACGGGGAGCTGCCGCCGGTTCGCACGACCGTAACCGTCGAGCGCCCGCGCACGATCATCACCCAGAACAACTCGCCCGACATCGCCTTCGATCGTTCGATCAATGCCTATCGCGGCTGTGAACATGGCTGCATCTATTGCTTTGCCCGGCCGACGCATGCCTATCATGATCTCTCGCCCGGCATCGATTTCGAGACGAAGCTTTTCGCAAAGCCCGCAGCGCCTGAATTGCTGAGGGCGGAGCTAGCGAAGCCCGGCTATGTCCCCTCCCCAATCGCGATGGGGACCAACACCGATCCTTATCAGCCGATCGAGAGGGAATGGCGGATCACGCGACAGTGCCTGGAGGTGCTTCGCGAAACCCGCCACCCGGTAACGATCACCACCAAATCCGCTCGCGTGACGCGGGATCTCGATCTGCTCGCGGATATGGCGGCGGATGGGCTTGTCATGGTGGCCTTGTCGGTGACTTCGCTGGATCCAAGGACCGCAAGAAAGCTTGAGCCGCGCGCGTCAGCCCCAGCCAAACGGGTTGCCGCTATCGAAGCGCTAGCGAAGGCCGGCGTTCCAGTCTGTGCCTCGCTTGCACCCGTGATCCCCGCGATCACTGATCATGAGATCGAGCACATTGTAGAAACAGTTGCAGCCGCGGGAGCAAGGGCCGCTTTCTTCCTGCCGGTGCGCCTTCCCTTTGAGGTGGCGCCGCTCTTCAAGGCATGGCTCGAGGTGCATCATCCCGACCGCGCCGGAAAGGTGATGAATATCATCAAGTCGATCCGCGAGGGCCGAGAGAATGATCCCAACTTCTTCACGCGAATGCGCGGCAGCGGTCCTTGGGCGGATCTTCTGCGTCAGCGCTTCAACGCGGCCTGCCGGCGATCTGGACTCAACCAGGAGAGGATCGTGCTGAGCACCGATCTTTTCCGCGCGCCGGAAGGGGCGCAGCTCAAGCTGTTTTAGGCGTTGAGCCTGATCCAGACCGGAACATGATCGCTCGCCTTTTCACGGCCGCGGACATGCCGCTCTATGCCGGCATCTGCGAGTCGATCGGCCGCAGCCGGGGACAAGAGCAGGTGATCGATGCGAAAACCCGCGTCGCGTTGCCACGCGCCGGCTTGATAATCCCAGAATGTATAGGCGGCCCCTTCCGGCTGGCGCGCGCGGATTGCATCGGTCCAGCCCATATATAGCAGGCGGCGAAACGCGGCCCGGCTTTCTGGCTGCGAGAGCGCATCGCTGGCCATGGCCGTCGGCGAAAACACGTCGTCATGCAGGTCGGTTGGAATGACGTTGTAATCTCCCGCCAGCACCACCGGGGCTTCACATTCCCTCAGCGCCGCGGCCCTGCCAATCAGCCGTTCCATCCAAGCCAGCTTGTAATCGAATTTAGGGCCGGGCTGCGGATTGCCGTTGGGGAGGTAGATCGAAGCCACGATCACACCGTTGATTTCAGCCTCCAGATAGCGGCTGTGACTGTCATCGACGTCTCCGGGCAGCCCGCGCTGACGCTCGATCGGATCGGCCTGGCGCGCCAGGATAGCGACCCCGTTGAAGCCCTTTTGCCCATGCCACACCGCGCCATAGCCCGCGCTTTTCAGATCGGCTTCGGGGAAGCTGTCATCGGAACATTTCAGCTCCTGAAGACAGACCACGTCCGGCTGCGCCTCTTCAAGCCATTCGAGCAGACGCGGCAGGCGGGCCTTGATGCCGTTGACGTTGAAAGTTGCGATCTTCACCGAAAATGGGCGTCAGACGGAGAAGCTGGAACCACATCCACATCCGGACGCGGCATTGGGATTGGTAACCCGGAACGCAGCGCCGCCCAACGATTCGACGAAATCCACGGTAGCGCCCCGCACCAGATCAAGGCTGATCGGATCCACTACCAAAGTAACACCATCACGGCTCGCCGAGATATCTTCGCCGGTCACTTCATCGGCAATACCGAAGACATATTGGAAGCCGGCACAGCCGCCACCATCGACAGAAAGACGAAGAATCGCAGGCTTGCCTTGACGATCGGCGATCGCAGCCACGCGCTTGGCCGCAGCGGAAGAAAGATCAATCGGGCTGCTGTTCATTCCGTTCAAATAGGGTGCAGGCACCCTCGCTGCAACCTTTGTAGCTCCTAGTCGTCAGGGCCGCCCAAAGCGACCTGATCGCCGCTCGTCCGCTTCTGCATAGCAAGCAGATAGTCGCTCGTCTGGAGATAAGGCACGGGATTGACCGCGCGGCCATCCAGCCGCACTTCATAATGAAGATGGCTGCCGGTCGAACGGCCGGTGGACCCCATCAGGCCGATAAGCTGGCCGCGCTTCACCCGCATATTCGGCGAGACCAGGATTTTCGAAAGATGGCCGTAGCGGGTTTCGATCGCCTTGCCGTGCTCGATCTCGATCAGATTGCCATAGCCGTGCATCCAGCTCGCATAGGAAACGATGCCATCGGCGGTGGCATAAATCGGGGTGCCGAGCGGACCTGCGAGATCGATGCCGGCATGCATGGCCGCGCTATGGCGGAACGGATCCGAACGCACGCCGAAGCCGCTGGTATAGGTGAACGCCGTCACCGGCCGCGCCGACGGTATCGAAATTACGCCCTGCCCGATCTGGTCGAGCCGTTTCCAGCTGGCGAACAACGCACGGAACTTCTGGTCTCCGACAGCAGCGGGCTTGGGCATTTCGATGCTGGCCGACATCGGCTTCGCGGTAAGCTGCTGTGCGCCGTCGATGCTATCCATGCTGGGCGCATCATTTTGGAAAGCCCAGGCATTGGCCGATAGAAATAGGGTTAATGAAACCAGTGAAAGCGATTTGAGGGCGGCATTCTTGATTTTCAACGGCATGACTGTCCCGACGCGCAAAGCTTCAGGAACCTTATGGCCCCGAGCATGTTGTTAAATGTCGCCCCGGAAAACTGCCCAACCCCCGCGACGGGATGGTTTTGTAAAACTCATCCGGCTGCAGCAATAGGATTGTAAAAATCTGTCGTTAGACCGGCTGCATTGCGGGCTGAGTCGTTGAACGGCGGTTTCAACGCGCCTTTGAAATGACGTTCGATCAATGAATGCCATTGGGGGGCAGGATCGAATCGTCGCTCTGCGCACATCAAACCAAACCATCGGACGCCTGTTGCGACATGGTTGATTTCATCGCGATAGATCCGACGAAGGATCTTCGCGGATGGCAGATCCCCAGCCGTTTCGAAGCGGACGATCGTGGCGGGCGTGACATCCAGCCCACGCGCTTCAAGGATCATCGGCACGATTGCAAGCCGCGCTAGTACGTCATGGGAGGTCGCTTGCGCGGCCTCCCATAAGCCTTCATGGGCCGGTAGCGCCCCATAGCATGAGCCGAGCGCCTCCAGCCGCCGCATGAGCAATGCAAAGTGGAGCGCTTCATCGGCGCCGACTTTCACCCAATCGTCGATAAAAGCAGCGGGCATCTGTCTGCCGAAGCGCCCGACCATGTCGAAGGCCAGGTCGATGGCGCCATATTCGATATGCGCAAGAGCGTGCAGCATCGCGATCCGAGCACGTTGCGAGCCGGCCCGCCCGCGCTTGGGCATGCGGTTCGCCGGCAGAAGCACCGGCTCCGCCGGCCGCGCCGGCGCGTCGGGCATTGTGACCTCGAACCGTGTATCGAGCAGGCCTTGCCGCCATTGGCGGGCCACATGGCGCGCCAACATGATCTTTCGGCGCGGTGCCGGCGTCAGAAGTATCTGCCGGCACGCTGCAGCAATATCAGTCACGCCAGCGCGGTAGCGGCTGCAAGGACTTCCTCGGCATGCCCGGGAACCTTCACCTTCCGCCAGATTCTGGCGATGCGGCCATCGCGGCCGATCAGGAAGGTCGCCCGATCGATGCCCATATATTTGCGCCCGTACATGGATTTTTCGATCCACGTCCCGAAAGCCTCGCACGCGCTGCCGTCGCTATCCGAGAGAAGATCCACTTTCAGACCATATTTTTCCGTGAAGGCGCGATGCTTCTTAGGCGGGTCCTTGGAAATGCCGATCACTGGCACACCCGCCTTGGCGAAACGATCCGCCAGCGCGGTAAAATCCTGCGCTTCCTTGGTGCATCCCGAGGTGTCGTCCTTCGGATAGAAATAGACGACGAGCGGCGCTTTTGCTTGTTCGAGCAGCTTCACGCTCTTGCCATCTGGAGTCTCGACCGTAGGATTAGGTGCGGGATCGCCTTCATTCAACATTCTATTCTCCCTGTTTCTCAGCCGCTTTGCGTCACTCTTTGCCATTCTGAACGAACAACTTCACGCGCCATGTCCAGTTGCCGTACCAATGCCGTCCAGTCGGCGATACCGCAAGCGCGTGCCACGATCGCCTTGCTTGCGTCCGGCGGTTCAGTGGATTCGGGCGACACCAGTCGTTGCGTTACGAGCAGCCTGGCCAGAAATGCGTGCGCCTTGACGATGTCGAGATTCAACAAGCCAGCTTCAGCCAAAGCCGTCGCTGCATTTCCCAGTCGGGTGTCTATGCCGACATGGTGGAGTAGCTGAAGCACATGGATGGTGAACTCGCAATCGACCAGCCCGCCATCAACCAGTTTTACATCGAACGCGCTCGCCGGCGGCTTGTGCCTCGCAATATCCGCACGCATCTTCACGGCATCCGCGATGATCCGGGCGCGATCTCGCGGTTTGGAGAGAATGTCAGCTATGATCGTCTCGAGTTGAGCGCGCGACCGCGCCGAGCCGAAGATCGCGCGCGCGCGCAACAAAGCCATGTGCTCCCAAGTCCAGGCCTCCCGGCGTTGATACTGGGCGAAGCTCTCCAGCGAGACAGCGAGCGGCCCCTTATTGCCTGATGGCCGCAACCGCGTATCGACCTCATAGAGCGGCCCGGAAGGTGTCGGCACGCTGAGCGCCGCTGTTATTCTTGGTGCCAGCCGATTGAAATAGGCCGTCGCTCCGGTCGGCCGCGCACCATCGGATTCGGTGCGGAAATCGCCCGTGAAGAGATAGATCAGGTCCAGATCGGACGCATGGGTCAGCGCATGTCCGCCGAGCCGGCCAAGCGCCAGGATGAGAAGCTCGCCACCGGGCACTTTCCCATTGCCTGCCTCAAACTGCTCGATCGTCGCCTGAGACAGGACCTGGACCGCTGCTTCGGCAACGCGCGCATAGCCTTCGGCTACATCGATTGGGTCGGACGAGCCCTCGATAATCTGGACGCCCAGGGCAAAACGGCGTTCGCCCACCCGTTGCCGCACTCGCTCCAGCAGCATCTGATAATCGTCGTCCGGCTCGGTTGCGCCCAATAAAATCCGGAGCTCGGCGACCGACGGTGCTGGCTCGAGCGCGGTCGCGTCAAGCAATCCATCAAGCAGCTCCGCCCGGCGCGCGAGTGCCGATGCCAGCGCCGGTGCATGGTTCAATATATCAGCGAGCATCCGGCCCAGCGCCGGCCGCGCCTCGATCAGCCGGAACAGATTGATCGCGCTTGGAAGCTGCGTGACGAGATCGTCGAATCGCGCCAGTGCCATGTCGGGATTCTGGGCTTCTCCAAATGCCCGGATCAGCAAGGGCAGCATGGCTTCCATCGCCTCGCGTGCCGGCGACGATCGCAGGCTCCGCGCCTTCCCCTCTCGCCAGGCGGAGATGCGACGGATCGTTGCGGCAGGATCGGAGAAGCCGGCCCCGACAAGCATGGCCGACAGCGCCTCGGGATCGAATGGCGCGCGCTCCCCCACTTGACCGGCAAGAGAGTCATAACATTGACCGACACGCTCGACATGCGGTCGTAACAGGTCAAGTAATGCCCTGCCCTCCTGCAAACCATGCAGCCTGGCAACATTATCCAGCGCTTCCCAATCACGTGGCAGGCTATGCGTCTGCTGATCGCCGACCATCTGCAGGCGGTGCTCGACTGTGCGGTAGAGCCGGTAAGCCGCCGCAAGCTCGCTTGCATCGCCCCCCGAAATTTTGCCGTTCTGCGCAAGCGCTTCCAGCGCATCCAACGTAGCGGGTTTTCGCAGCTCCGGTTCGCGGCCGCCATGGATCAGCTGGTGGATTTGGGCAAAGAACTCAACCTCGCGGATGCCGCCGCGCCCGCGCTTCAGATCATAGCCCGCGCCGAATTGCTGGCCCTGAGCATGATGATCCCGAATGCGCCGCGAGATCGAAAGAATTTCCTGGATCGTTCCGTAATCGAGCGCCCGCCGCCAGATGAAAGGACGGATCGCAGCAAGGAAGCTTTCGCCAAGCGATATGTCACCCGCACAAGCGCGGGCACGGATAAATGCCGCCCGCTCCCACGGGAGCGCGCTCGTTTCATAATAGCTGATCGCGGCTTCTATCGGCAGCGCTGGCGGAGTGGCCTCGGGCGACGGGCGCAACCGTAGATCCACGCGGAAAACATAACCGTCCGCATCACGCAGCTCCAAGAGCTGGACCACTCGTCGTGCCACCCGCGCCGCCGCTTCCACCGGTTCGAGCCGCGGGTGGGCAGGAAAGCTGCGCGGATCGAACAAGAGAATGGGATCGATGTCGGACGAATAGTTCAGCTCTCTGCTGCCGTGCTTGCCAAGCGCCAGCGCTGCAAAACCCTTGTTTTCAGCGCCGGGAAAGATTTCGGCCATTGCCGCTGCGATCGCCTGATCCAAGGCATAGTCGGCGAAGCCCGAAAGCAGGGACACGATTTGCTCGAAGCCTGCCAGCCCCGCGAGGTCAGCGAGCGCAACTGCAAATGCGACGCGTTGACGCGACCTGCGAAGTGAGGAGCCAATTTCCGCCACGCATGGTCTTGTCGCTATAATGCTGCCGACCAGTGCCTTGAGCTGGCCATTGGCGATTTCGTCCACGATATCGGGATATCGAGCCGCCAAGGATTTCAGGAACGGAGAATGGTGCTCGATGCGATCGAGCGCGTTCGATAGGGCTGTCGAATTGGCTGCAGACACGCCCTCTTGCTAGCCCAAGGGTCACGTTGCCGAAAGAGATGAAACCGGCTCGGGCGTTGAACGTTGAGCGGAGATGGAAGTGGTCGATAACAGACAGCGTCTGAAGAAGAGAAGCGAAGGCACGCTGGTTGTGCCACCTTTGGTTCATCAGGGCGTTGCCGATGCGCTGCGCGCGGCTTTCACTCCCGAACGGCAGCTGTTGCCTGACGATATGGCTGCCTTGCTTCACAAGCTGCGCTGAGTTCAGTTGTCGCGAACGAGATTGTCCACATCGCTAAGGATGTTTTGCAAAGCGGACTCGTTGCCGCCGTCTGGCGGCTGATTTCGTCGGGAGGGCAGCTTCCCTTCGCTTAGCAAAGCTTCGAGCGCAACCCGGCCTCTGGCCACACGGCTCTTGATGGTTCCTACCGCGCAACCGCAAATTTCAGCTGCTTCCTCATAGGCAAAGCCGCCGGCGCCTACCAGGATAAGCGCTTCGCGTTGCGGCTGCGGCAAATGCAGAAGAGCACGCTGAAGGTCGCCCAATTCGACATGATGTTCCTGTCCAGCCGGTGCGGCGAGCACGCGGCTTGCTGCGAGATCGTCCCACTCGCCCTTGAACCGCGCGCGCCGCATTTGGGATAGGAACAGATTGCGCAGGATGATGAACGTCCATGCGCGCATATTAGTGCCCGCCTGAAACCGGCTACGCGCTGCCCATGCCTTCAGCAATGTTTCCTGTACGAGGTCATCTGCCAGATCGCGATTGCCAGACAGCGATCGCCCGAAGGCGCGCAGATGCGGAATTACCCGGGACAGCTCTTCCTTGAAGGCACTGTCAGAAAGCGGCCGATGTTCCTCAACTACGCGATCGACATCCGCAGCGCGGTTGCTCATCAAAAATATCCCGTTATCGGCATCTTAAAATTGCTTGCCGCCGCCGTGCCGTCTCAGCCGCCAAACCTGCACCGCCATGGATATATCACCACACCAGTAAGATTATGACCATAGCGATAATTGCAAGTAGGAACGACGCGCCCAGAACGTAGCGAACTACATGCTCGGACGAAGCTGAACGCGCTCTTTCCGTTGAAATATGTTGTTTCGGCTCCGCCACTTCCTGAATTTCCCTTACGCCGCCTCTCCATTAGCAACGCTAAGCGGCGTAGGGAGTTCCTTGGAGCGAGGTCAGGCAGGTACCGTAGCCATGTCGAAAAACAGCGCTTGGGAAATGGCGGCTTTCACCGTCGACCGCTGGAACGGTTTGGTGATCAGGAACGTCGGCTCCGGCCGTTCGCCGGTCAACAGGCGCTCCGGAAACGCCGTGATGAAGATAACGGGCACGCTGAACTCCGCGAGGATTTCTTTTACGGCATCGATGCCGGAGCTGTCGTCCGCCAGCTGAATGTCAGCGAGCACGAGCCCAGGGCGCTGCGCCAACGCTTCGGCAACAGCTTCGTCGCGCGTCACGGCGACGGCGGTGACGTCATGGCCGAGATCACGAACGATGGTTTCCAGATCCATCGCAATGATGGGCTCGTCTTCGATAATCAGCACGCGCGCGCGCGTCTGTCGCTCGATCTCGGCCAGCGCGTCGCTGACCAAGCGATCGACCTCTTCCGGAGAGGAGTCGATAAGGTAACCCGTATCCTCGGGCGTGAAGCCTTCCATCGCGGTCAGCAGCAAAGCCTGACGCGAGAGCGGCGTGATCCGCGCAAGCCGCGCCTGAGCAATCGACTCGCTGCTTTCGAGATTGTCCGAGGTCTCTTCCCTGTCATCGGAATTGGTCGAAAGCCAAATCCGCTGAAAGGTACGGTAAAGACCAAGGCGCGCGTCCACATCGCGCGGAAAATCTTCCGGCGCGGCGACGATCGCTTCCAGGGCGGCACGCACATAGGCGTCCCCATGTGCCTGCGTACCCGTGAGCGCGCGGGCATAACGCCTCAGGAAAGGAAGATGAGGCGCGAGTTCCTGACCAAGCGACATAATGCGTTCTATCTCCTCAAGGGCATGAAAGCGTGCTTGCAGGACTTAGGATTGCTTGCCCCCGCCACTGGTTCTCCGCTCTCTTCCCGCCAAAGTGCATGCGATGGCCGCATGCGTAAAGAGGGGAACCAACGATCGAGATTTTTGTTTCACTTCGCGCATAGGCAATTTATGCGCGTCGTAACGTGGGCGAAGCGATCCGTTCGGGTCGCGCAGGGCCAAACCGACCAAGCGGTGCCGCAGACCGCTTGAACCGGAGCACGTTACCGTAGACGAGGGGACGGGCGTCTTGGCTGCGATTGATAATAAGACTGAAAAGCGAAGCGTCGCCAAGGATGGACCTAAGCGTTCTACGCCAGCTATCAAAAAACCGCGTGCTAGCGTTCAGCAGAGCCATGTCGGCGAGTCGCTGCGGTCAATTTATCAGCAGACCGTCGACGAGAAGGTTCCGGACGAATTTCTGGACATCCTTGGCAAACTCGCCTGAAAGGCGAGTCCATGGCGGAAGGTGAATCGCAACCATCTTTGCCGGTGACAGCGTCGGAGCCACGGCCGGAGCCGAGCTTCTACTCCAAGCTTTCGACCGGGCTCAAGATGCTGCTGATCCTCAGCCTGGCTTTGTTGCCGCTGGGGCTGATCGCAGTTTTCGCGTCACGGGAATCAGCGCATGCCAACCGGCTGCGCCACGAAGCCGAAGCGCGTGCCGCGGCTACGGCAGCGGCTGCCTCGATCCTGGAAACGATCGGCCCGGCCACTGTGGCGTTGCGTCAAGTGGTGAGCGATGTCGCCGTCGGCGCGCGGGACCATCCGATCGATCGGCAACAATGCAATTCACGGCTTGATGCGGCGGCCGCCCGCTTTCCGGCGGTCACGGGCGTTGCGATCTTCGACAGCCGCGGGCGCCTCGTCTGCAAGACATCTCGCTATGTGAGCGTGGCGGCTTATCTGCCTTCCACCGACATCGGCTATGAGGTGCGGCTTACGGCACCCCACCGTCTTCTCGTCACCACCGTCGGCATAGCCAACAGCACTTTGTTCGGGGTGGCGGAATTTCCGGCGACTTCGTTCGCCAGGCTTTTGCCGTCCACTCCCGACACGAAGCCGGGGGCGATCTTGCGTCAGGGCAGCCAGAGCATCCCTATTCAAAATGAGAGCTCCAATAATCCGCTCTATCAGATCGTGGGGGTTACCGTGCCGGTGGCCGGCGGCCAGCTGGGCCTCGACATGCGTTTGCCGGCCGCCCCACTCAGCACTGCCGACATTCTGCTGATTCTCCTGCCGATCCTGATGTGGGCTGCCGGAGGCGTGATTGGCTGGATCGTGCTCGATCGGCTGCTGCTGCGCCCGCTTGGGCAAATGCAGCGCGCGATTACCGGTTTTAGCCGGGGCGAAGGGCCGCTCGTCTTGCCGCATCTTAAGACCCCGGCGCGAGAGCTCCGCGATCTCGGAGAGTCGTTCGAGAAAGCCACGCAGGCGATCAGGGCGCATGAGCAGGAACTTGCCGAAGGTCTCGCCAATCAGAAGCGGTTGACCCGCGAAGTGCATCATCGCGTGAAGAACAACCTCCAGGTCGTCTCCAGCCTCATCAATCTGCACTCGCGGGGGGCGACCAGTGGCCCGGTGCTGGAAGCCTATGCTTCTATCCAACGGCGCGTGGACGCATTGGCGGTGGTTCACCGCAACCATTATGCTGAACTCGAGGAGCATCAGGGCATCTCGCTTCGGGCGCTGATCGGCGAGATCGCGTCCAATCTCCGGGCCTCCGCCACCGCAGAGGCCGCGCGCATCAACATCACTCTGTCCATTATCTCGGTCTCGGCGAGCCAGGATACCGCCGTTCCGATCGCGTTTCTGATCACCGAGATCGTCGAACTGATCATGCTGTGCGGCCGCGACAGCAATATCGTGATCAATGTGTCTTCCATCCCCGATCGTGCCGATCGGGCATTGCTCTCGATTTCCTCGTCGAGTCTGACGTCGTCCGAATGTTCGACGGGAGACCTGTTCGAGCGGTTCGAGCGGGTCGCAGGCGGATTGGCTCGCCAACTGCGCGCACCTCTCAAACATGATGTCGAAGATGGCCGCTACTCGATCGAAATTGCCATTCTCGCGGCGTGAAACCGGCACCAAAAAAATCTCAAAAAAAATTTGGGGCCCGGGAACCCATTCGAGCGGCGGACGTTCTTACGGCTGGATAGTGATCTTCTTGCCCCCCCGCTCTCGCTATCCAATCATGGGCCCGGCCAGACGCTCTCCCCCCAGAGCGACTGGCCGGGCCCTCAACATTTTGGGGCTTCAACTCTCCGCAACACAATATGCGGAACATTGTGGAACTAACTGCATTGTTCAGCCGCGTCCCAACGGGCGACAGAAAAGGGAACAAACGATATGATCCGCAAGATTCTTACCCTCGCCATGGTTTCCACCGGCCTTTTTGCGGCGGCGTGCAACACGGTGGAGGGCGCTGGCAAGGATATGTCCTCCGCCGGGAAGGCGATCTCCAACACAGCGCAAGAGTCGAAATAACCTACCGGGCGCTGCCTCAGGGCAGCGCCCTCACATCGTCGACCTTGCGTCGGCGTTCTGTGAACCAAATTCCGATGATGGCCAGTTCATAAAGTATCATCAGCGGGATCGCGAGCAGCAGCTGCGATCCTATATCGGGCGGAGTGAGCACGGCAGCCACTGCAAAGGCGCCCACGATGGCATACCGTCGCCCGGCAATAAGCTGCTTGCGAGATATGATACCGGCGCGCTCCAGCAGCATCAGCAGGACCGGCAAAAGAAACGCCAGTCCAAAGCCGAACAGAAATTGCATTACGAAGCTGAGATAATTGCCAACCGCAGGAAGCGCCTCCTGCTGGATCCCGCCCAAATTTCCCTGAAAACCGAGCAGAAAATGCAAGGCGACGGGGATCGCCACATAATAAGCCAGGGCTGCGCCTGAGAGAAACAAGATGGGCGTCGCCCACAGGAACGGAAGCAAGGCCTGCTTTTCGCTCCGATAAAGTCCCGGCGCCACGAACTGCCAGAGCTGGTTCGCTATGACGGGAAACGCCAGCATGACGGCAGCGAAAAAGGCAACCTTAATCTCGACGAAGAACGCTTCGAAAATCTGGGTGTAGATGATCTTGCCCTGCCCCGCCCTGACCAGCGGCTGGACAAGGAACGCGAAGATTGGTCGCGCAAAATAAAGACAGATGCCGAAGGCGACCGCCAGCGCAGCGATCGACCATAAGAGCCTGCGCCGCAGCTCCAGCAGATGATCGAGCAACGGCGCGCGGGATTCGTCGATATCGTTGATCATGGAGGCGGCGGCAGCTTCGCCTCAGGGTTGGCGACCGTCCCCGGCGTAACCGCTGTCGCCGAAATCTCGACCTCAGGCGGATGCTCGGCCATGATCCGCGCGTTCTCCGAAGCCCATTTGCGCTCCATCTCCTCAAGCTCCGACTGGCGCACCATTTCATCGAAGCCGGCACGGAAATGCCGCGCCACCCCCCGCGCGCGGCCGACCCAGTGACCCACCGTCCGCATCACGCGCGGCAGATCCTTGGGGCCGATCACGACCAGCGCGACCAGCGCGACGAGCAGCAGCTCGGAGGGTGCAATATCCAGCATTGCTCAGCGAATCTGCTGTCAGCTATGCGGCCGATCATCCTGCATCGGCTGGAGGTGCGGGTCCTTGTTGGGCTCAATGCTCGGCTGATTCTGCAGGCGGGGCATTGGCTGCGGCGCAGCGGGAGGTACGTCGTCCTCCGCCATACCCTTTTTGAAGCTCTTGATGCCCTTCGCGACGTCGCCCATCAAATCGGAAAAACGACCCTTGCCGAACAACAGCATCACTACAACGCCGACCACCAGCCAGTGCCAGATGCTCAGTCCACCCATTTCGAATCTCCTCGATCTTACCCCTATCTAGGCGTCCGGCTCCGCAGTTTCCACCTCGACGTCCATTTGCTCGAGTGCGACGTCCACTGGATCCAGCAGACCCGCGGCGCGCAGATCGTCGATGCCCGGAAGATCACGACGGCTTTGTAGGCCAAAATGATCGAGGAACCCCTTGGTTGTAGCGAAAGTGAGCGGGCGACCGGGTGCTTCGCGTCGCCCCGCCGGGCGGACCCATCCGGCCTCCATCAAAACATCAAGCGTACCCTTCGAAATTTGAACACCCCGGATCGCCTCGATCTCCGCACGGCTGACGGGTTCATGATAGGCGATAATGGCCATCGTCTCGATTGCGGCGCGGCTGAGCTTGCGCGGCTCCTCACGCGTGCGGCGAAGAATGTGGGCGAGATCAGCGGCGGTCTGAAAGTGCCAGCGCCCGCCTCGCTCGACCAAGTTTACGCCCCGACCGGCATAATCGGCGGCGACGCGTTCGAGCACGGCTTTCAGATCGGCGTCGCTTCCTAAAATCGTCGCCAGCTCTGCTGGCGATAAGGAATCATCCGCCGCGAAAAGCGCAGCTTCGACTGCACGGGCAAGATCATCGGTCGCTTCGGTCATGATCGCGCAGCCCTAACCATCAAGGGGCCGAAAATCTCGTCCTGATCGAGTTCCGCCTTGCCCAGCCTGGCCAGTTCCAGCGAGGCGACGAAGCTCGATGCCAAAGCCGAGCGTCGATAAGCCGGATCCGGCGATTGCGGCAGGAAATCCTGCAGCTCGAACCAATCCAGGCTGAGGCCGAGCATTCTCTCGATACGCTCCAGCGCATGTTCCAATGTGAGAACCGGCCGCCGCTGGATCATGTGGATCACCGGCTTCGCGCGCGCCTGCACCGCCCCATAGGCAGCGATCAGATCATAGAGATCGTCTTGCCAGGCCGCTTTGCGGACGAGCCGCAGCCCTTCCGGCGCACCGCGCAGAAACACGTCGCGACCCGTGCGATCCCGGGCCATCAGCCGCGCGCCCGCCTCCCGCATCGCATCGAGCCGTTGCAGGCGAAGCTGGAGCCGCAGCGCCAGTTCCTCCGGATCGGGATCGGGCTGCGCCTCGCGCGGCAACAGGAGGCAGGACTTCAAATAGGTCAGCCACGCCGCCATCACGAGATAATCGGCGGCGATCTCCAAGCGCAGCGCCTTGGCGTCCTCGATGAAAGCGAGATATTGCTCGACGAGCGCCAATATCGAGATTTCGCGCAGATCGACCTTCTGGCTGCGCGCGAGCATCAGCAGAAGATCGAGCGGCCCCTCCCATCCATCGAGCGTCAGCGTCAGCGTCTCGGGATTGTGGGCAGGAATATCCTCCTCGAAGGGAATCACCGCGATATCCACAGTCATAGCGCTCGCATAGGATTACGCGGTCGATGCAAAGCTGGAGAATGTCCGTGCCCCGTCATGGGTTGACTGTGGCACATCAACCGCTGCGAGGAAAGTTTGCGAACCTGCTGCGTCCATCCTTTTTCCCTGCCATGCAATGCAGCTGGGCCGTTACCAACGGTTAACCTTCTTTAAAGCCGTGATCCGCTACGGCTGCGCCATGGCCACGGCAGCATTCGTATTGCCCCAGCGGCGCGCAGAGACGCGGCCGCTGTTCGTCGCGACGATCTTCGCGGGGTCGTTCCTCTTGTTCCTGATGCAGCCAATGGTCGCTCGTATGGCGTTGCCGCGCCTGGGCGGTACGCCGGCAGTCTGGAATAGCGCGATGCTGGTTTATCAGGCGCTGCTGCTGGCCGGCTATAGCTATGCGCATGTGCTCGCGCGGCTCGCACTTCGGCGGCAGGCGCTTGTCCACGTCATAGTCCTGCTGCTCGCCGTGCTATGGCTGCCGCTGGGGCTCCGCGGCTTCAGCCTCCCGGCGGATGCATCGCCGCTGATCTGGGTACCATGGCTGCTGCTATCGTCAATCGGTCCGCTCTTTTTCGCCGTCTCGGCGCAGGCTCCGCTGCTACAGCGCTGGGCCGCAACTCAGTTCGGCGATCGCAATCCGTACGCTCTCTATATCGCGTCCAACCTCGGCAGCTTCGGCGGCCTGATCACCTATCCCCTGCTGGTCGAACCGCTTCTGCCGCTGGCCTGGCAAAGCACGGCGTGGTCGATCGGCTATGTGCTGCTGATCGCGATGGTCGCGGCATGCGGATTTGCCCTTACCCAAGCTCAGCCGCTGCCGACCGAATTTTCGACGAGCAAAAGCTTCGAAAGCTCGTCCGTCTCAGGAAGAGCATCCGGTAACGCCGGCGCGCCACCGACCTTGTCGCAGCGTTTGCTGTGGATCGCACTGGCGGCAGTCCCCTCCGGGATGATCCTCGCGGTCACGACGCACCTCACCACTGACATCATCGCGATGCCGCTGATCTGGGTGATCCCGCTGGGACTTTACCTGCTCAGCTTCTCGATCGCATTTTCCAGCCGCGACCGGTTCGCGCGCGCGGTAAGCTGGGGACTGCCGCTTATTCTGATCGTGGCGGGCGCGATGGGGGGCAGTGGGCAATATTTCAGCATGGTGCCTTCCATCGCGGCCGATCTCCTGCTGCTGTTCGGAACTTCGATCGCGCTGCATCACCGGCTTTACCGGTCGCGACCCGATCCCGCCCATCTGACGGACTTCTACCTTTGCATGTCAGCGGGCGGCGTGGCTGGCGGCCTCTTCTGCGGATTGATCGCGCCTGCGCTGTTCGATTCGCTCTATGAGTTCCCGATCCTGGTGGTCGCCGCAGCCCTGCTGATGCCGATGCGCGCTGATGCCAAGCGGCTGACAGCTCGTCAAAGGCGCTGGATCACAGTGGGTGGCATCCTGCTCTCCTGCTTCGCGGGTGGCATGCTGTTTTTCACACCGTCGCTTGCGCTGAAAGCGGCAGTCCTGGTCGTCCTCGCACTGCTTGCGCGCGCGGCGCTGGCCCATCGCATTTTGTTCGCTGCGCTGATCGCGCTGCTGCTACTCGGCCTCGGCGGATGGGCCAACATCGCAATGTCGATGACGGGTGACACGCGCACGCGCAGCTATTTCGGCATCTACACAGTCAGCAATAGCGGCAACGCACGGATGCTGATGCACGGCACCACGACCCATGGGTTTCAATTGCTTGCCAAAGGGTTGGAGACCTACCCTACCAGTTATTATGCGCCTAAATCGGGCGTTGGCATTGCAATGCAGGCAGCGCCAATCCTGTTCGGCCCCGGCGCGCGCATCGGCGCGGTCGGTCTTGGAGCTGGTACGCTTGCCTGTTATGCCAAGCCTGATCAGGATTGGCGCTTCTATGAAGTCGATCCGGCTATCGTTGGCATCGCGCGCAATTCCAAAAAGTTCTCATTCCTCTCACGTTGCCTGCCGCATGCCGACATCGCGATTGGAGACGCCCGGCTCACGCTCGCCCATGAACCGACTGCTTCGCGCGATCTGCTCGTGATCGACGCCTTTTCTTCCGATTCGATCCCGATGCATCTGC
>Ga0207702_10000336_pt1 | contig 53941 bp, 50 predicted proteins | sample KBSCornC62_FD_184302 | JGI IMG/M metagenome (GOLD analysis project Ga0207702, IMG submission 184302) | Corn rhizosphere microbial communities from Kellogg Biological Station, Michigan, USA - KBS Corn C6-2 (SPAdes) (version 2) | ecosystem: Host-associated > Plants > Roots > Rhizosphere > Soil ...
ATCTCGGCGCCTCGCTCGCGCCCGTGGCGCTCGGCATTGCGCAGCATGCGATCGATGCCTTCGTCGAACTCGCGACCACCAAGGTGCCGCTCGGCTCGCGCACGCTCTTGCGTGAACGTCCGCAGGCGCAAATGCAACTCGGCGAGGCCCTGGGTTATCTCGACGCGGCGCGCAGCCTCTTCTACGAGACCGCCGCCGAAGCCGAAGCGCGGCGCAAGGCCGGCGTGACGCCAAGCGAAGCGGAGCGTGCCCGCGTCAGCCTCGGTTCAGTCGTTGCGGCACAGCACTCAGCGCGCGCAGTCGATCTCATCTACGACGCCGCCGGCCTCACCGGCGCACAGAACAACCACCCCATCGGCCGCTGCTGGCGCGATGTCCATACCACCCGCCAACATATTCGACTGGCCACCACGAGATACGAAGTCTATGGCCGCCTGAAACTCGGTCTCCCGGCAGGCTCGCCCCTGATCTAATGATATCGCGGTATCCGGTCGCGGAAGCAGACCTCAACGAGAGCTGAAATGAAGGTTCGAGCGGTCTATTCGGGCCGCATTCCCGGAGAAAAGCACGGTTCATCGCGGCCGCAGAATGGCTGCCCCGGGTTCCCATTTCTCCGCCAGTTGCGCAGTATCTCGTTCCGTGAAACTCGCCGATGTCCGCTCTGCGCAAAGAACGCTTGGGGTCGCCGCAGCGTGGGCGATTCATTTTCTTACGGGCAGCGGCGCCGTGCTTGCGTTCTTCGCCTTCCTGGCGGCCGAGCAGGGAAGCTTCCGGCTGGCCCTGCTCTGGCTCGCGGCGGCACAGATCGTAGATGGCATCGACGGTCCGTTGGCGCGCTGGGTGGGTGTCAAAGAGCTTAGTCCAAAGCTCGATGGCTCGATGCTGGATATTGTCGTGGACTATCTGACCTATGTGTTCGTGCCGGCGATCATCATCTATCGCGCCGGGCTGCTTCCACCGGACTATGCCTGGATCGGCGTTGCGGCCATGTTGGTTTCGTCGCTGTACACTTTCGCTCGCACCGACATGAAGACGGACGACTATTTCTTCAGGGGCTTTCCGGCGCTTTGGAACATCGTCGCCTTCTATCTCTTTCTGCTGCAGCCCGGGCATATAGTCGGCGCGGTCGTGGTCGGCGTGTTTGCTCTGCTGACTTTCGCACCCATTCATTTCGTTCATCCCGTGCGCGTCCGGAGCTTTCAGCCGTGGCTTGGAGGCCTGACCGTCGTATGGGGCCTGAGCAGCATGGCGCTCTTGTGGCCTGGATGGAGCCCGTTGTGGACGCACGCGTTGTTGGCTGTCTCCCTATCGGGCGCTGGCGGACTGGTGGCCATCGGACTCTTTCGCACGCTGCGTGGCAGCACGTAGCCGATTGGAGAAGATAGAAAGGGTTTCTCACGCGAGAACCGAAAGCGCGGTTGGCGGCGTCGGAATAGGCTGCGGCTGGTTCGCCGCGACGTCAGGCGGTCGCTTTCGGACGGTTCCGTCTGCGCAAAGTCCAGTCCCAAACGGGGATGACGCCACGCTCGCGTTCGCTCCCGCCTTCTGCGGCCGAAAACCAAGCGACCGCCGCGCCTGCCAGGAGAGCGGCGGCAATCATGAAGGCCTGTAGAACGGCTGCGACGCGCGCGCGGTGGATTTCCGTTGCGGATTCGGCAATCACGCGGTCCGTGCGATCACGGGCTTCTGCCCCGCTTATCCCCGCCTCGCGCGCCGCGATGGTCGCGAGATAAGCCCGGTCGTCATCGCTGACGCCTCTATTGCCGGACGTCTTGAGGAGAATACGGGCCGCCTCGGCGCGGCGATAAACAATGTCGCTATCTATGACTCTTTGATCGGTGCGAAATAATTCATCGAGCTCGGTCGCGATGACATTCTCGCCCGCGACGGATGCCGACGGTCCGAGCGCTCCTCCCGATGGCGCGGTAGCCCGGGACGCGAGAGCGGCTCCTGCCAGCGCCAAGGCTGCGGTCAACAAGATCGCAAGTCCCCAGGCGATCAAACCGTGCATGCCGTCCTCAAATTCGCTTTCGACGGTCTCCGCGAGGCCGGTCGGCGAACGCATCCGTCCCGTTGCATATCCGCCAGCGCCGAACCCGCAAAGGGCCACGAAAAGCAGAAAAAGGCCCGAAAGAAGCCAGAGCCAGGAAGAAGAGTCGCGCCAAGTCGGCGCCGTGGATGATACCGACAGGCCGATCGCCGAACCGAAAGCCAGCAGGGTAATGGAGACGCCCGCCGCGATGACAGCACCGGCAAAGACCGCTCGCCACTCCACGAATGTTTCCGGCCGCGCCACCAATGAGGTGCGCCGCGGTTCAGTCGTATCGAGGCTCATCTCAATGCAGCCCTAGAAACGACAGGATGGCCATGATCACTACGATAAGGCCTATGAGATAAATGATGCCATTCATCGGTTACTCCCCAGCAATCGCGGAGGTTAAACACGCTTCATGCTGTTAGGTTCCATGAGCTGACGGCGAGAGCGTCGGTTCCCCAAGAATTGGTCCCGATCGCACAGGAACTATTCCGCGCCTCGCGATTTCAGAAGACGCAGGACCGCCCATTCGGCACCATCCAGGCCGGAAGCCCCTTTGTTCGCACCCTTGCTGAGCAGAAGTTCACCTCTTTCGTAGGCGCTTATAATCATGGGATGCACATAGCACTTGCGGCATATCGTGGCCGTATTACCCAACTTTTCAGCGACTTGAGCGATCACGTCACGAACGTTCTTCTTGAGTGGCGGTCCCTGCAAGGCGTGAAAAGCCAACGCCGCTTCCACGGTCGCAGCCCAGGTTCGAAAGTCTTTGGCCGTCACATCGCTGCCAGACACTGCGCGCAAATAGTCATTGACGTCGGAGGATGTGATGCATTGGGGCGAGCCGTCTTCGGCCAGGTATTGAAAGAGCTGCTGGCCTGGAAGCTCCTGGCATGCGCGCATGATTCTTGCCACACGTGCGTTTCTGATGCTCAAACGCCAGGTTCTTCCGCTCTTGCCCTTGAATAGGAAGCGCAACTCGCTGCCCTGAATATGCACGTGGTCGTTGCGCAGAGTCGTGAGTCCAAAACTGCCGTTTTCTTTGACGTAGCCGCGGTTACCGATCCGAATGAGCGTTTGCTCCAAGAGAGCTATGACGGTGGCAAGAACCTTCTCCCGCGGCATGCCCCTCAACCGCAGATGCATCTCCACCGCCTTACGAATCTTGGGCAGCGATTCGGCAAACGCGATGAGGTGGTTGAATTTTGCGCGCCCCCGTGTTTCCAGGAATTTCGGGTTGTAGCGATATTGCTTGCGCCCTTTGGCATCTCGTCCAGTAGCTGCGATGTGCGCTTTTGGATCCGGTGAGATCCAGACCGATGTCCATGCCGGAGGAATCGCCAATGCACGCATTCGCCTGATCAAGGCTGGGCTGCGAACCACACGGCCGTCTGGTGCGCGATAGATAAAGCCGTTTCCCTGCCGTATGCGGCGGATGCCGGGCGTATCCTCATCTGAGACATAGCGCAGGCCAGCCATGGCGGCGGCGTAGTCCGGCTCGGCCGACATCTGGGTGCCTCTTGCGCCTTGGAACATTCACAACCTCGCCTCTGACAAGGAAGGCCCGGATTACGCTTTAGGTTCCACATGGCGAGCCGCGCTATTGGCGTCAGGGAGAGGAACCGAGCCGCCTGGCCAACCGTTTGCTGTGCTGCTTCGTGCCGACAAGAGTAGCAATCTGCGAAGCAACCACCTCGGATACGACCATGCGCCTCAACGACCTTCGCCCAACCGAGAATGTGGATGATCAACGTGGCCGGTTTGGCGGCTATGGTCCCCACCTCGCGGTCGGTGGCGGCGGCCTGGGTCTCGTCGCCGTCGTGATCATCTCCCTGCTATTTGGAGTCAATCCTGCCCAATTACTGAATGGCGATAGCGGCGGGACGCCGACAGAACAAACCGGCGGCGCCGGCGGTCCGCGGAGTGACGACGCCGCATTCCAATTTGGGCGCAAGATTGTGGGCTCCGCGGAAGATGTCTGGTCCCCCATCATGCAGGCCAGAGGCGTAGCGTTTTCTCCCGCGACATTCACCGTCTATGACTCGGCGACGTCGACGGGCTGCGGCGAAGGGGAAGCGTCCATGGGGCCCTTCTATTGCTCTGCCGACAACCACATCTATCTCGACTTGTCCTTCTTCAACGAGCTGGCCGACCGATTTGGTGCGCCCGGCCAGTTCGCGCAGGCTTATGTGATCGCGCACGAATACGGTCATCACATCCAGAACCTGCTGGGAACGACGGCGGCGCACGCCGACCATGGGACTGGCGCAGGGAGCGATTCTGTCCGGATAGAATTGCAAGCCGACTGCTATGCCGGCGTCTGGGCGTATCACGCCAACGCCCAATTCAGCATTTTGCAACAAGGCGATGTCGAGGCTGGGCTTAGGGCGGCAAGCTCGGTTGGAGACGACACATTGGAAAAACAGGCGCAAGGTTACGTGGTGCCGGACTCCTTCACGCACGGTACGAGCGCGCAGCGCGTGCGCTGGTTTGAACGTGGTCTGCAGCACGGCGACATGAACGCGTGCGACACGTTCTCGAGCGCGGAGCTCTAGTTCCTCGGCTGGGTGATCAGCGTCAGCCCATCGCCGACCGAAACGAGGCCCGCCGCCAGCACATCGGCATAGACGCCCAGGCACTGTTCGGTCTCGCGCATCATGGCCTTCATGATTGCGCTGTCCTGCGGCAGATCAACCTGCGCGCGCGTGGTCATGACACACCGCATGGCCTTCATCGCGAGATGCAATTCGGCCTGCCCGACTTTTGCGTCCTTCTCCACCCATGTCGTCTCGATCGGACCAACGGCCGACGCATCATCGGCAATCAGGAAATTGGGCCGGAAGCGGCGCACGTCTATCTCCGACTGAGGTGCGAGCGTGCGCATGTAGCGCAGCGACGCCTCGCTCAAGACGTGCACCGGATAGAGATCGAAATAGGTGCCGCGTGGTGAGGCAAATTCCATGACCTCCGCCATCAACTTGGGCGGGATTCTCGAAAGATCCGGCATCGGCTGACCTGGAACGATCGAGAGCGCGAAGACCATGTTCATCTCCTCCCGCATGCTGCCCGTCTGCAGCCCGTTGATGCGATAGTGATCGGCGTTATCCGCCGGCTGCAGAGGCCATAGCGTCACCTTCCGTTCGAGCGCCTGCGAGAGTCGCGCATGCACGGAGACATCATCCGAGCGTACTCGGCTGCCGTCGGCCAAGGTGATCTCGACATGGGGAACGGCACCGCGCGGGTGCCTTCTATGTAACGCGCCGAGCAGCGCATCAGGCCGGCAATCCACTTCGCCCCCCGGATGGTCTGAGTTTGCTCGTCGCGCACCGCCCAACCGCGGTCGAGCGGAATCCCGCCCTTTGTCAGCATGCAGCTATCGAGTTTTTCGCCCTGCATCGACTTGACGGGATAACGCCAGATTTCCGCGACGCGATAGCTGCTCATTTTTTCGATGGGCTCCTATCGCTCCGCATCGACGGCGCGCCAGCGCGACGTCAATTCGTCGAGTTTTGTCTTGAGGTCGTCGGGAAGGGCGCCCTTCTCGCCGGCCGCAAGACTGTCGGCGAGTTGATCGGGCCGACTCGCCCCGATGATGGGAGCGGTAATCGCCCTGTTCGAGATGACCCAGCGAACGGCAAGCGTCGCCAGACTCATTCCGGACTCTTTGGCGATGCTGCGCAGATTTTCAACGGTGTCGAATTCGGGTTCGTGCCAATAGCGTGTCTGATACATCGCGCCTGCGCGTCCGACAGTAAAACGCGTTCCCTGTTCGGGCGGCGCGGTCCGATTGTGCTTGCCCGTGAGGAGCCCGCCGGCCAGCGGATTGTAGGGAATGACCGCGATATTTTCTTCTTCGCACAGCGGGAGCAAGTCGCGCTCGAAGGTGCGAAAAAGCAGATTGTAGCGCGGCTGCACGCAATCGACGCGCGCCAAATTCTTCACTTCGCTGCGGCCGAGCGCCCGCGCCAGACGATGCGCCATCCAGTTCGACACTCCGACATAGCGCGCCTTGCCGGACTTCACGACTGCGTCGAGCGCCTCCAGGGCTTCGTCGATCGGTGTGTTGGTATCAAAGCCATGCAGTTGATAGAGATCGACATAGTCGGTCTGCAACCGCTTCAGCGATGCATCTATGGCCTCGAGAATGTGCTTGCGCGACATGCCCTGGTCCCAGGGCTTTGGACCCATCTGCCCCACGCATTTCGTGGCGAGCACAAAGCTCGCACGCTTGCCTTTGAGCCAGCGACCGACGATTTCCTCCGTGCGGCCTGCGGTCGTTCGGTCCCCGCCCAAGGGATAGACGTCTGCCGTATCCAAAAAGTCGATGCCACCCTCGGCCGCCGCATCCAGAATGGCGATGCTCTCCTGCTCGTGGCACTGAAGTCCAAACGTCATCGTTCCGAGGCAGAGCCTGGAAACGCGCAAGCCGGTCCGGCCGAATTTCGTGTGGTGCATCCGCGCAGTCTAGCGCCGGCGCGATTGAAAGCGGAAGCGTTTCTCGTTCTGTCGAGCGATGAATCTGTCTGCCCTGCAACGATTATGGCGGTGATGTCGTCTAGCTGGTGATCGGCCAGAGCTCCAGCGGCACGACCGGATTTACATTCGGGCTGCGATCTTTTGCGCGAGCTGTCTGGCCGCCGACATCGCATCGGTGCCGCCGGCGGGCTGCACAATGATCACCACGTAATGGTTGCCCTTCAGCAGGTTGATCTGGACGAAACCTGCCTGCGAGTGGAATGCGAAGGCCGCGTCGCCGATGCCTGAGATCGATTCGGTGCCGCTCATGCGGCTGCGGTCGAACTCGAACTGCGAGCGGCCGCCATCCTTCGGTTGAACCGAGAGGCCGCCGCGCGCCGACATCCAGGAGCAGCCGCCCACGAGATCCGGCTGTGGCGCGCCGAGCGGAGCACCGAGCGTTGCCGAAGCCTCGCCCGGATCAACGAGCCGGCATGGGCCGGCACCGGCCGCCGGGCGGGGTGCGGCCTGGAGAGTGCTCTGAACGGCAAAGAGATGTTTGAAGGCAACGCCGAGCAACGGAATGGCGCCCCTGTCCATCGGCGCGGATGTCTTCGTGACAATGTCGACGCTCAAATCCTGAACCACCATCTCGCAATATCCCCCGCCCGCGATGTCATTGCATTGCGCGAACGGCGGATAAGGAATGAGCTTGCCCGCATGCGGAGGCAGCGCCAAATGATGATTGCTATAGGTGATCGCGTCGCCGGAACGCGAAAAGACGTAGTAGGAAATTTGTGCCCTGGGATCGCCCCCTGGAAACGAGATGCGCACGGCGCCGATCAATCCCAACGCTTTTGAGTCGCCGCCGGGATCGAATGGCGAAATCAGCGGCGTAATTCCGTTTGGGTGCGACCCGAGCGGCGTGTGCGTTAATCCGTGAAGCAAGCTGACCGCAGTCAGAGCTGCGACGGCCCAAGAGGTCATGACGAGCGCAGATGCCGGCAGCATCGTCAGCACCCAGCGGCGGGTCCATTGCGGCATGGCTCGCCTCCTTTACGCAGCCCATTTTGTAAACTGTTATCGCAGCGGCGGCGGCGCGAAGCCACCACATTCCGGTCATGTCGTCTTCGAGGCCTTAGCGGCTCGAACTCCAAGATGCAAAACAGATCAGCAGCATAGCGACCCCACCCCCGGCATCAGCCAACAGCGCGACAGGCATCTCTGTCCTGAGCCAGCGCATATCCTTGAATGCGATCTGCGTCGTAGCTTTTGACGGGCTCCTTGCGAGCGCGGACAGGGTTGAACACGGTGCGCCAGCGCTCTTCAATGAGGGGCGGCAAGAACTCCTGTACGCGCTTGCCCTTCATGGGGCCAAAGACTTCTTCCCACTTTGTGCCCGCCAGGCGGATGACGTAATCCGCCGGAGGTTCGCCGTCTTGTACTCGATAAGCCCGACATTGCTCACAAAGCTCCTCATGCCGGCCGGCGAAAGATCCGCACGCAACGGCATTCGTCCAAGTTCTCTGCGTCGCTCAAGCCAATAATCGCGAGCAAGAATCGTCTCTGTCCGTTCGAGATTGAGCGACCAGTCCAGCACCACCGGCTCGGTCCTGATGATTTCGAGCGCGACTGTGGACCTCACGCCGAATCTCCACCCGATGACGTCGTTGGCCACCAAGCAGTGACCAGCATGAACATCGTCAATTGGCTTGCGGCATCGCGTAGCGGCGCCAGAAGCGTTTCCTGATAGAGCCAGACGCTGTCCGCATAGGACATCCGTCCGTGCACGCGCAAAGGCGACTGCGCCGCACTGACAAGGCCAAGCGCATGGCGCCAGCGTCGCTCCATGTCCGCCGGGAGGAAGTCCTTTAGTTTGCGCCGGGCGACCGCGCCATACCGCTCGCGTACGCGTTCGCCCGTCAACCGCACCGAATATTCGCTGGATCCGTCCGCACCTATGTGGCTCTCGATCAGGCTCACATGGGCGATGAAATCCTTCATCCCCCTCGGGCGAATGTCTTGGAAAGCGGGTACCTGATCTGCGCCGCAACGCTCGTTCCAGTAAGCCAAGCCTTTGCGTGTCGCCTCATGCTCAAATTGGAGCGACCAGTCGTAATAGACGGGCGTCAGTTCTGCCTGCGCTTCGGCAAGTTCGGGCATAACGCCTGGATTTTAGCAAAGAGCGCCATACCGAGTGGTTAACACCGCCAACTCACGGCTCATCCCTGATCAGCCCCGCCCGTCTGAGCCAAAGTGTGCGCGCCGGCAGAACCGCATCGAGCGGGGCCATGGCGAGGGGACCCGCGACGCACGACTTGGCGCCGCCGCCATAATGCAATTAATTGTTTGGACCGGCGCGGACGAGGAAGCCAAGTATGCCCACACGGCAGGAGGTTCTGACCCAACTGACATCGTCCGGACTCTTCCAGATCGAAGAGGATCGTGCGCTCGGCTATCCGATCCGGATCTATCGCAATGCGCCGCGATCGATGCGTGCAATTCTGGAATCGACGCGCCCATTTGCGCAACGCGACTTCCTGATCTACGGCGAGGAGAAAATCACATTCGGCGAACATTATGCCCGAGTGGCCGCTCTCGCCGACTTCCTGTTGCACAAAGGAATCCGCAAAGGTGACCGTGTCGCAATCGGCATGCGCAACTATCCCGAATGGATGATCGGCTTCTGGGCCTGTCAGGCAATCGGCGCCGTCGTCGTTGCGCTCAACGCCTGGTGGACCGAAACAGAGCTGTCCTATGCGTTGGACGACTCAGGCGTCAGTGCCCTGATCATCGATGGCGAAAGATTGGAACGCCTTGCACCCGCGCTGCGACGGCGGAACCTGAAAGCTGTGATCGTGGCGCGGCGCAATGGTCTCGGCGACGAAGGCGTCGATTTTTCGGATGCCGCGCGAAACGGCGGCGACCGGTTGCCAGACGCCGACATCCTGCCGTCCGACTTTTCGACGATTCTCTATACCTCCGGTACGACGGGAAAACCGAAGGGTGCCGTCGCGACGCAGCGCAATCACGTCACCAACTATATGAATTCCCTGCTCGGCGGCGCAGTCGCCAAGGGCCTGCTCGGCGATTTCTCTCCGCTCAATCTGAAGGACGCGCCTCAGCTTGGCGTTCTGCAGACGTTTCCGTTCTTCCATATCGGCGGGATGAGTGGTCTCTACGTCGCGACGGGAACCGGGGCAAAGCTCGCACTTATGTATAAGTGGAACCCGGCCGAAGGCGTCGATTTGGTCGAAAAACATCGCCTGAACAGCGTGGCCGGCGTTCCGATGGTCGTTCGTCAATTGCTCGAGCAGGCGCGCAATTCGGGCGCCGACGTCAGCTCTCTTCTCGGTATCGCGTCGGGAGGCGCTCCGGTGCCGCCCGATCTGATTTGTCAGATCGGAAAGCAATTCGAGATGAAGACCGCTCCGGCCAACGGCTACGGGCTCACGGAAACAACAAGCGCCATCATCAGCAACAGCGGCGCGGACTATCACGCCGAGCCAACCAGCATCGGGCGTCCCGTCGCAACGGCCGACGTGAAGATCGTCGACGAGCTGGGCATGGAGCTTGGCGATGACCAGATCGGCGAGTTGCTCGTGCGCGGACCGAACGTCATTCCGGGCTATTGGAACAATCCCGAAGCCACCGAGAGCGCTTTCGGCGGCGGCTGGTTCCGCACCGGCGACCTCGGCTATCGCGACGCGCGCGGTCTCCACTATGTCGTCGACCGCAAGAAGGACGTGATCATCCGCGGCGGCGAGAATGTCTATTGCGCCGAAGTCGAAGCGGCGATCCTCGAGCACCCCATGGTCAAGGACGCGGCGGTGGTCGGCATTCCTCACCCCACTTACGGCGAGGAGGTGGGCGCCGTCATCCAGATCCGCGATCCCGCGCGGTCGCACACGCTGCCGGCGGAGTTGCGGGCGACTCTTGCGGGTTCACTGGCACAATTCAAGATTCCAACGGCCTTTCGGATGACCGAGGCCGATTTGCCCAGAACCGCAACCGGCAAAGTCCTCAAGCGCGAGTTGCGCGCGCTGTTTGCCGAGACTGATGCCAAGCCAGGTTGACGTTACGGGTGCATGCGGCACTCGAACCGATTTTTTGCGCCGCACCCGGTGTCCGGCGTTGCCGGGCGGCGCGAAGCACGCGTAGCATCGTTGGCAGCTCGAGGACCGTTTCATGATCACACTGCCGCACCATGTTGAGTTCCTCTCCGATGCATGGCTCGAGGAGGCGCGACAATATCTGGAGCGCTGGGTCGCGCAGCACAAGGAGAGACTGGGCGCAAAGCCATTTTCCGTCAGCGAGCGCTTCGCGCATGCGCCGCCGCATCTCAACCTTCCCGGCGAAGTCGCAAGCTGGAGCCTGTCGTATGACGGCAAGGCCGTCACCGTTGCGCGCGCGTTCAATGCCGGAGACGATCTGGTCGTCGAAGGCGATTATCAAGCCGCGCTGACGATGGCGCAATTCGTCGGACTGATGGTTCCCGGCGCCACTGAGGCGGCACTCCGCGAAGCCCAAACGATGTTCGGCAAGGATTGCATTCGGGTGAAGGGCAGAATCGAAAACGCTGCCGCGAACGAAATGCTCTTGCTGCTGCACGATCACATGGGCCGTCGAACGGTCGAGAACCCCGATCTGGCACATCGCGCGCAGCACCAGGGCGTGGCAGAGCGCATTCGCGAGATGGAGGAAAAGGGATACACGATCATCGAGCACGCGATCTCGCCGCAATTCGCCGACGAGGTGCGCGCGGCGACGCTGCGCGCGCTTCTGCCGCACCAATCCTTCTCGATGAACTGGATGCTCTATCATGGCCGCGAGTTCGAACAGCTGATTCAAAATCCCTTGCTGATGACGCTCATCGACGCATCGTTGGGCCGCGGCGCGGTGATCGCCTCGTTCAGCTCGATCAAGAAGGGTCCCGGCGCCGGCGTCATTCCGATGCACACCGATTACGCCCATGTGCCAGAGCCTTATCCTGAGTTTGCGCTGACCGGTGTCGGTGTCTGGGCGCTGGAAGACTGGCAGATCGAGTCCGGGCCCACCTGGATTGTGCCGGGAAGTCACAAGATGCGCCGACCGCCGCGCCCCGGCGAAGGTCACAATGCGGCCGTACCGATCGTGATGCCGAAGGGGTCAGTCGTCTATTTCACGCATGGCGTGTGGCATTGGCAGGGAGATCGCACGGAGCCGGGCGACCGCGTCACGCTTCATGCGCATTTCAATCGCGGCATTTTGCGAAGCCTGGAGCCCAAGAAAACCGATGTTCAAATGCTCCACCGCAACGCGCCCCGTCTCGGCGAGATGCTTGGGGAAGACGACTGGTTCGACAAGATGTCCGCGGCCGGACGGGACTATGTGCGCTTTGCCTATATGAACAAGCTGCACGCGTTCACAGAAAAGCAGAAGCGCCTGATCCTGGAAGGGACGGCATAGCGACAGCGCGCCCGGATTTGGCGTAGCGATATCTGGACGCGGATGCAATACAACTTCCGGCCGCAGAGAATGCTTGCACTTTAAGGACAAGCTTTACCGGCTGTCAGAGCTTTCACGGTCATAGTCCGACGTCGACATCGCAGATGGAGTTGGCGATGAACGTGAAGCTCCTGGCAACCATGGGACTCATAGGCGCGATGGGAGTCGTGGTCGCTGAACCATCGATCGCGGCTTGGCCCGGCGCCGCCATTCCGGTCTCGCAAGCAGCCGCGGACGAAATCAATTCGAACGAAGCGGTCGCGCATGTCGGCGAGTGGACCAATCTGCAAGGCACGGTCAGCGAAATCCTCACCAATCGCGGCGCTGCCACCATTATCAATGTCGGCGGACACTATCCGGATCTTACATTCAAGGCCGTATTATTTCCCGATCAGCTTTCGTCGCCGGAAAAGGTTCAGGAGTTCGATCGTCGGATCGTGATCATCTCGGGCACGATCAAGCTGGTTCGCGGTCACCCCGAAATCGTTGTGACATCGCGAGACCAGATCGCCCTGTGAAGGGATGCTGGCTGCCGCTTATGTCTGCGGCTCGATGTTCGGCATGGGGTTCTGCCAAGAGGACGTTTTGCTGATCACGCCGAACGGTTACGAGCTTATCAACCCGCCCCTTCCCTACACGGCAGCCGACATCGAAGCGCTGATGGCGCGCCTTAAGCGATGAAGAAAATCGGCCTTTTCCAGGAGCGAGCGCGCAAAGCGACTGTCTGGCGTAAGCGCTTCGGTTTGAGCACGATATTCAGGGCATTTGCGGCGGCACACGCAATCGTTTTTGCGGCGCCTATTGACCCGGGATGAAGTGGCGGAGGAAGCTCTCGCGAAGCGTTGGGCGCTTGGCGCCGGCTGTAGGAGTCCTCATGGCTGATGCGCTCATCACACCCGCCAGAGTCGACGCTCCCCCGTTGGCTTCGCCTGTCTCCGCCACGCGCGGGGGACACGAGACCTCTCTATGGACCCGTTTTGCCTATGGCTTCGGCTCCGTCGCGTTCGGCGTCAAAGACAACGGATTTTCCTATTTCCTTCTGATTTTTTATAGCCAGGTCATCGGATTGGACTCGCGCTGGGTGAGTGCTGCCATCTCGATCGCCTTGATCTTCGATGCCTTATGCGATCCGTTGATCGGCTACTTCTCCGACAATCTGCACTCGAAGTGGGGGCGGCGGCATCCCTTCATGTATGCGGCTGCAATACCTGTCGCGCTGTCCTACCTCCTTTTGTGGCGCCCGCCTGTCGGGTGGTCTCCTCAAGAGATCTTCTGGTACCTGCTCGTTCTCGCCATCCTCATCCGCATCATGATCACGATGTTCGAGACGCCGAGTTCCTCGCTCGGCGCCGAGCTTGCTGCAGGCTACGACGAACGCAGTTCGCTGATGTCCTGGCGCTATTATTTCGGCTGGACCGGCGGCAATCTGATGACGGTTCTGATGTATGGCGTGCTGTTCCCGGCCTTCGCTACCACCGCCATCAAAAACGGACAATTCAACCGCGACGCCTACGCCGTTTACGGTCTGATCGCGTCGGGCCTCATCTTCTTAGGCATCATGGTCTCGGCGCTCGGCACGCATGCGCGCATTCCTTATCTGCATGCGCCGCCGCCCAAGCGTCGCATCACGCCGTTCGTGGTGATCAAGGAAATCTGGGAGACGCTTTCCAACCGCTCCTTCCTCGCGCTCTTTCTTTCGACTGCGTTCGGCGCGGTGGCAGCCGGCCTTTCGGCGGCTCTTGCATTCTATTTCCTCTCCTATTTCTGGGCCTTCGACGCGTTCCAGAATTTCCTCATCACCGGCAGCGTATTCATTTCGGCCTTCATCGGCGCCTGGCTCGCGCCGCTGGCGAGCCGCACGATTGGCAAAAGAATGGGTGCCATCATCATCGGCTTCGTCGCGTTTCTTGGTTCGCCCATGCCCGTCGTCTTAAGACTTTTCGGACTCTTGCCGCCCAACGGTTCGCCCTTCATTTTTTGGTTCGTGCTCGTCTCGACCATGATCGACGTTGGCCTCATCATCGCTTTCGGCATTTTGGGCTCGTCGATGATGGCTGACCTCGTCGAGCAGGCCGAGCTCAAGACGGGACGCCGCGCCGAAGGCGTCTTCTTCTCGGCAGCGACGTTTGTCCGCAAACTGGTCACCGGCATCGGCGTCTCGGCCGCGGGCTATGTTCTCTGGTTCGCGCATTTCCCCAAGGGGGCAGATCCCGCTCATGTTCCCGCAGATGCGCTCTGGCACCTGGGCGCTTACTATGTGCCGACGATCCTCACGCTTTGGATGACGATGGTCGCGGTGATCCTCTTCTATTCCCTTGATCGCAAGAGCCACGAAGCGAATTTGCGCAAACTCGCGGAGTCGAAGAAGTAGTTGTTCGCGCGCACTACGTCCGAGGGGGATTTCGGATGCGCATAACCGGATTGGGCCGCCTGCTCTTTGCCGCGGGTTTCGCCGCAACCGGCGTCTTGACCATCGTCACGCGCGATGTGGCGTTTCTCTGGCGCCCACTCGCCCAAGGAGACGCTTGGCACGACACGCTGGCCATTCTTTCCGGCGCACTTGTTCTTGCCGCCGCCATCGGCCTTCTCATCCCGCGCACCGAACAGATGGCATCGCTCGCGCTCGCAGGGTTTCTCCTTTTGCGTGAGCTGGTGTTGCAACTGCCGGGGGTGGTTGTGCATCCGCTGGTCGAGGCCTCGTGGTACAGCGTGAGCGAGAACCTCATTCTCCTCGCCGGTGCATGGGCCATCTTCTCGCTTTCGCCGCGCGAAGACGGTGCCTTGGCAAAATACCGACAAGTGCGCGTGGGCCAGATCCTCTTTGCCCTGGCGCTGCCCGCGATCGGCCTGTCGCACATGGTCTATCTCGACCAGACGGCGCCGCTCATTCCGGCATGGCTGCCGTTCCACGTGCCGTTGGCGTATCTCACCGGCGGCGCACATATGGCGGCCGGAGTCGCCATCCTGATCGACGTGATGCCGCGCCTCGCCGCGACTCTAGAGGCGGTGATGGTGAGCCTCTTCACGCTCCTTGTGTGGGTGCCGACGGTCGGTGCTCACCTTACGAACCGTTTCGACTGGTCGGAGATTTGCGTCTCGACTTTGATCGCGGGCGCCGCATGGTCTGTGGCGGAATCGTTTCAAGCCCGCGCATGGAACTTTTTGCGCGCGAGATAGATGCAGTCGAGCGGCGAAGCGGTTGCGCTTACGTCTCCTGTAAATCCGCTTGACAGATTAACCTTTCAAGTCACGAGAAAACGGACCAAAACGGCCTTTTCCGGCTCGAGGAAAATATTGGCCCAGAACTTGCTTATTGTATCTCGGGGATTGCTGCGAGGTGTGAGATGACACGATCGAAGCTTATTCTTGGCGCGCTGGCAGTGGCGGCAATCGCAATTGCATCGCCGGCCAGCGCAACCCCGACATGGACCGGGCCCCTCTCGCTCCATGTCAATGCTTTGGATTTCACTGTCGGCACCGGAACATTGAGGCCCGGACCGCCACCCACCCACCTGGATTTAATCGGCTCGAGTTTGGGAGCAGATGAGTCCATCCAATACGCCGGCCCCGTTTCGGTCACTCTCAACACGATCCCGCCGACCGCTCCCCTGAACGTCATCGTGTTCTGCGATGACCTGGTGCACAGCTTCACGCCGGGTCACACCTACAACAACTATTTCGCATCCGATCCGACTGCGCCGGCCGATGTCGTCTTCTACCTGAACGTGGGCAGCTTGGCGACGGCGCATGAGATCATGGGCCTGACCGCGCTGGGCATCAACGATTATCTCCTCGGCACGTTGACAGCCGAGCGCGGCGCGGCGATTCAGATGGCGATCTGGGAACTGGAGTATGGAGGCAGCGCCACATTCTCCGGCGATGCGAACTTTCAAAGCGTTGTCGCGGGACTGATAGCAGGCGCAGCGGCCGACTACACGCTCTTCACCACCCAACCGGATCCCTGGACATTCTCGCAGCTCGAGGCGCCATGCAGTGCAGCCTTGGTCGGCCTCATCACGAAGGATACGACGTGCCAGACGCAAGGTCAGATCTTGGCCATTCCAGGAACTCTGGTGACCGGCTTTGTACCTGAGCCGATCACGCTTTCGCTGTTCGGCGCCGGCCTTGCGGGCATCGCGGCCTATCGCCGGCAACGCCGGAGGCGCGCCGCCGCCTAGAGCCAAACCATCATTTCGGGGTCGTGCAACAGCACTTGGGGGAGAAACCGATGGTCAGGGAAGTTCTGCGTTTCGTCAGGGACGACGAAGGCTTGGTCACGTTGGAATGGGTGGCGTTGGCTGCGGCGGTGATCATTTTGGCGATTGGAGTCGTCCTGGTAATCCAGACCCAGGTGAATACGGCCGCGAGCACGATCGGTTCAAAGATCGTCAGCACTGTCCAATCCAATACCTGAATTGATCAATTCGCCAATGTCCTGAGGCGCACCGGCTGCCTGGCGGGACGCCGGCCGGGTCTACCTCGTTACGGCGTTCGCGGCGGAGCGCTCGCTTCGCCGCCGGAACTTGCGCTACTCTCGCCCGCGAGATCGAGATGGTGCGAGGTCGACAATGGCGCCCAACGCAGCGGGTCAGGATCGGGTAACGCCGGCGCACTATGACGTCGTGATCGTCGGCGCGGGCTTTTCCGGCCTCTACATGCTGCACAAGGTGCGCGAGCTGGGACTTTCGGCGCGCGTCTACGAGGCCGGCAGCGGCGTCGGCGGCACCTGGTTCTGGAACCGTTATCCGGGCGCGCGCGTCGACATCGAGAGCCAGGAATATTCCTATTCCTTCTCGCCCGAGCTCGAAGACGAATGGCAATGGACGGAGCGCTACGCCTCACAGCCCGAACTGCTTCGCTATCTCAATCATGTCGCCGACCGATTCGACCTGAGAGGCGATATCCAGCTCGAGACGCGGGTAACGTCGGCGATTTTCGACGAGCGCACCGATCGCTGGACGATCGCGACCGATCGCGGCGAGCAAATCTCCGCCAAATTCTGCGTGATGGCGACCGGCTGTTTGTCGGTGACAAAGGAGCCCGACTTCAAGGGCGTCGAGAGCTTCAAGGGACCGAGCTATCACACCGGGCGCTGGCCGCATGAAGGTGTCGACTTCACCGGCATGCGCGTTGGCGTGATCGGAACTGGGTCGTCTGCCATCCAGTCGATCCCGATGATCGCCGAACAAGCCAGCCACGTCACGGTCTTCCAGCGTACGCCGAACTTCAGCGTGCCAGCGCACAACAAACCCGTCGATCCAGATGTGGTGCGCGATTGGCGCGAACACCGCGCGCAATATCGCAGAGAGGCGCGCCAAACCGGGTTTGGCATTCGCATGCTGGACCAGTCGGAGCGTTCCGTGTTCGACGCAAGTCCGAAAGAGATCCAACGCACCTACGAAGATCGCTGGGCGCGGGGCGGCTTTAGCCTGGCCGGCGCGTTTGCCGACATCGTGGTCAACAAGGAAGCGAATGCCATCGCGGGCGCTTTCGTCGCCGACAAGATCCGCTCGATCGTCAAGAATCCGGAGATCGCCGAGAAGCTTGTTCCCAAGACCTATCCGATCGTAACCAAGAGGCTCTGCGTCGACACGGGCTATTACGCGACGTTCAACCGCGACAATGTCGCGCTTGTCGATGTTGCGCAAAATCCCATCATGGAGATCACGCCGCAGGGAATACGCACGCGCGATTGCGACTATAAAGTCGATGCGATCGTCTATGCGATCGGCTTCGATGCCATGACCGGCGCCGTCGGAAAAATCGACATTCGCGGCCGCGGCGGCGTGAAGCTCAAAGAGAGCTGGGCTGAAGGACCCCGGACTTATCTTGGGTTGATGGTTTCGGGCTTTCCCAACCTCTTCCTGGTGACCGGTCCCGGCAGTCCATCCGTCCTGTGCAACATGGCGCTCGCCATTGAGCAGCATGTGGAATGGATTTCGGGCTGCATCGCCTATGTCAACGAACGCCAAGCGGGCGCCATCGAGGCGACGACGGCCGCACAGGATGCCTGGGTCGCGAGCGTGAATGAAATCGCGGACACCACGCTCTTTCCCCTCGCCAACTCCTGGTACATCGGCGCCAATGTTCCGGGTAAGCCGCGCGTCTTCATGCCTTATATTGGCGGCTTTCCCACCTATGAGCAGATCTGCAACGACGTGGCCGCAAAGGGCTATGAAGGTTTCGCCCTGCACTCGGCCGCGCACACTTCGTGACGCTCGCCGGGCGGACAATCGGGACGGCCGAGGGCGAGAGCCTGCCGGCCCGTGTTTACCAAGATGCCGGTTTCTTCGACGCCGAGCGGCAAAAGCTCTTCGCCAAGTCCTGGCATCTCATCTGTCACGTGAACGATATCCGTAACGCCGGCGACTATCACGCGCTCGACATCCTGGGCGAAAAGTTTCTGGCGCTGCGCGGCGCAGATGGCGTGGTGCGCAGTTTCCACAATGTCTGCCGCCATCGCGGCTCGCGTCTTGCCGATGGCGCAAGCGGCAATTGCGGCCACCGTCTCGTCTGCCCCTATCACGCCTGGAGCTACGCGCTCGACGGTTCGCTGAAGGCAGTGCCGCCCTGGCAAGGTCTCGAGGACCTGAACCTCGCAAAGCATGGATTGGTCGCGCTCGATCAGGAAATCTGGAGGGGCTTTGTCTTCGTGCGCCGCGAACGCAGTGGGCCGACGATCGCGGAGATGATGGCGCCTTACGACGCCGACATCGCCCCGCACAGGTTCGAAGAGTTGCGGCCTCAGGGCCGCGTCACATTTCGTCCACGCGGCGTGAACTGGAAGAATGTCGCCGACAATTACGGCGATGGGCTGCATATCCCCGTGGCCCATCCGGGACTGACCCGTCTTTTTGCCGGCAGCTACACGCTCGAGGCCAAGCGCTGGGTCGACAAAATGGAGGGTCGGATCACGGAACGTCCGTCTTCGAATCCCTCCGAGCGCTTCTACCAATCGCTTTTGCCGATGTTCGATCATCTTCCGGATGAGCAAAGGCGCGTGTGGAGCTATTACCGGCTCTGGCCGAATGTCGCCTTCGATGTCTATCCCGACCAGGTCGATTTCATGCAGTTCGTGCCCATTTCACCGACTGAAACCTTGATCCGTGAAATCGCCTATGCATTGCCCGACAAAAGGCGCGAGGTGCATGCCGCGCGCTATCTCAATTGGCGCATCAATCGGCAGGTCAATGCCGAGGACACAGTCCTGGTGGCGCGCGTTCAGTCCGGCATGAGTTCGTCGAGCTATTCGAGCGGCCCGCTCTCCAAGTCCGAAGTGTGCCTCGCCGCATTTGCGCAACGCCTGCGCGAAGCCTTACCCGAAGCGCGGGGCCATTGACTTAGTCTTGTCCGCACGCCCTGATGCATCGACTTCGCAATGCCAACTGGGGAGGGGCCGATGTGTCAGATGTGCGAACAGCCGCAACAGGAGAATTCGCGACGGGGATTCCTGAGTCTTCTGGGTGCGGCGGCGACGGCAGGATACGCGCTTGCCGGCAACGCCTTGGCCACCGAGGTAAAAGCTCCGCCGAAGCCGCAGAATGTGGTCACGCCGGACGCCGCACTCGCGCTTCTGGCTGCCGGCAACAAGCGCTACGTCGAGGGCGTCATGCGGCGCCACGACTTCAGGAACGAGCGTGAGCCGTTGGCGAAAGGCCAGAACCCCTATGCTGCGATCCTCAGCTGTGCCGATTCGCGCATCGCGCCGGAACTCGCCTTTGATAGTGCGCGTGGCGATCTCTTCGTCTGCCGAGTCGCCGGAAACTTCGCCAACGACGACATTGTGGCGAGCTTGGAATATGCGGTGGCGGTTTTGAAGACGCCGCTCATCATGGTCCTTGGCCACAGTGCTTGCGGTGCAGTCTCCTCGACGATCGAGTCCTTGAGAGACAACACCACCCTTCCCGGCCATCTGCCTTCGCTGGTGGCGAACCTTACGCCGGCCGTCAAGGCAAGCCAGGGGAAACCCGGCGATCTCCTCGACAACGCCATCAGGCAGAATGTCAGCGACACGGTGCAGAAGCTGAAAGGCGCGGCACCGATCCTGAACGCGAGCGTGACGGCGGCAAAGCTGAAGATTGTGGGCGCGGTTTATCGCCTGGCGGACGGACACGTCGACATCGTGGCCTGACGACGGCGCCGCACCGGCGCCGCCGTTTCTGTCATCCAATCTTAAAGCGAGCCGCGCCAGGGCAGCAGCATCGGAACGCGACTGCGATATTTGCGGTATTCGTCGCCGAAGAGATTCACCAGATCGCGCTCTTCGAGCACGATGGCGACGAGGATGTAGGCCGTCGTGACCGCTGCGAACAAGAGATGTCCGACCGTCATGGTCGGCGCCGCCCAGAACGCGATGATGAACCCCAGATAGAGGGGGTGGCGCACGAACTTGTAGAAGAGCGGCGTGTAGAAGCGCGGCGCCGGCATCTCACGACCGGCCAAATTGTTGACGACCTGGTGCAGCCCGAACAGTTCGAAATGATTGATGAGGAACGTGCTCGACAGCACGAGAAGGAAGCCGACGATCGAGAGACCAAGCACGATCATTGCAAGGCTCGGATTCGCGATACTCCACACGACTGTCGGGATCGGGCGCCATTGCCAGAACAGAAGAATGAGCGCCAGGCTCGCGAACAAGACATAGGTGCTGCGTTCGACCGACTTCGGCACGAACTTCGTCCACCATTGTTTGAAGCCTTGGCGCGCCATCACGCTGTGCTGGATAGCGAAAACGGACATCAAGACGAGATTGACGATGATGGCTTCGGCGAGCGGCACCACCGCGCCCGTGTCGATCGTCTTGGGCACGACGAGACCCGTGACGAAGCCGATCGCATAGACAAAAGTCACGAAGAAGATGACGTAGGTCAAAAGACCATAAGCGAATGCGAAGAAGCGACCCATATGAAACCCCCAGTTCCATGTCTCAATGGCAGACGAACTATACAGGCGCCGGGACAAAGCCTGAATTTGTTTTAATGATTGGGCACGGACGAGGCCATAGTATGTGGCGCTCGTGATTCGTTTTATTTATCAGAGGCTTGGTAAGGCTAGAGCCGCGACGTTGCAGCGGCAGCCTGGCGAAGCGTGAAGCCCTCATATCCGCTTTGGGCAATCGCGTTGCAGCGTTCGCGATAGGTGTTGAAGCCGCCGAGATAGACTCCGAACTGCCTGGGCTTCCCTGGAATGTTGGAGCCGAGATACCAGGAATTCGCCTTGGGATAGAGCGTGCCCATCGCAACTTCGGCGGTGTGCGCGACCCAGCCATCCTCAGCGTCGGCCGTCGCCTCGATAACCGCGAGATCGTGATCGCGCATGTACACCAAACAGTCGCCGATCCAGTCGACATGCTGTTCGATCGCCGTCGGCATATTGGCGAGAACGGACGGACTGAGCGGCCCGGTGATGGTGAAAAGATTGGGAAAACCCACAGTTCCAAGGCCGAGATAGGTTCGCGCTCCGCTCGCCCATTTGTCGCGCAAGCGCAGCCCGCCACGTCCGCGAAAATCGATCGCGAGCAATGGACCGGTGATCGCGTCGAAGCCGGTCGCAAGAACCAGTGCGTCGAGTTCGTATGTGTCGTCCTTCGTGCGCAGCGTTTTGCCATCGATTCCCACGATCGGGGAGCGACGAATATCGACGAGCCTCACATGGGGCCGATTGAAGGTCAGATAGTAATCGTCATCCATCGGCGGACGCTTGGTTCCGATCGGATGGTCGGTCGGAATCAGCATTTCGGCGACGGCGGGATCCTTGACGATGCCGCGAATATATTTCGCCACGAATCGCGCAGCGGCATCGTTGGCTTGTTGGTCGGTGAGCAGATCGGAAAACGATTGCGCAAAAAAGCGCGTTCCGCCGACGGCCCACGCCCTTTCGAGAATGCTTTGTTGCTCGGAAGGCGAGACATCGCCGGCGCGCGTATGGCTGACCTCGAATGGCACACCGCCGCCGGACGAGAGACAGTTCTTACGGATCTCGTCGTAGTGGCTCTTCACCCATTCGACGAATTCCGCCTTCATGGGCGCATTCCACACCGGCACGACCCAATTGGCGGTGCGCTGGAAGACGGTGAGATGTTTCGCCTGTTTGGCAATGCGCGGAATGGCTTGGACGCCGGATGCACCCGTGCCGATCACCCCCACTTTCTTCCCTGTGAAGTCCACACCTTGCGGTGGCCAAGCGGCGGTGAAGTAGATTTCGCCGGCAAAGCTGTCGAGGCCGGGAATGTCCGGGCGCTGGATTTCGGAGAGGCAGCCCGCAGCCGTAACGATGAAGTTGGCCGTGACGGCGTCGCCCCGGCTTGCCGTGATCCTCCAATGTCCCTCCGCTTCGTCGAAGGTTGCAGTTTCAACCGCCGTGTCGAAACGGATGTGGGGCCTCAGCGCAAAGCGGTCTGCGACATGGCCCAGATAGGACAAAATCTCCGGCTGTTCCGAATAGTGCAGGCTCCAGTCCCATTCATCCTGCAACTCCTTCGAGAAGGAGTAGGAGTAGTAATAGCTTTCGCAATCGCAGCGTGCACCGGGATAACGGTTCCAGTACCACACGCCTCCGACATCGCTGCCTTTCTCGAAGGCAAGCACGCGAAAACCGAGTGCACGGAACTTGTAGAGCGCATAAAGGCCGGCAAATCCCGCGCCGACGACGACGACATCATAGTGGCTTGAGTGTTCGCGCATTACAGCGCCGCCCTTGCGGTTCTAATTATAACGGACGTTACATTTAAGGACGCGCCCGTTCGAGTCAAGACCGGGCCGGAATGCCGCTTCACAAGCATAACGACCGTTATATGATCGCCGCGAAATGCCTCCTGGAGAGCACATGGCCGAGCAATGGCGCCTCAAGCACCTTTATCACACCATCATCAACGCCAAGAACGTCGGCGAGACTGTCACGTTCTACGAGATGCTCGGCTTCACCATCGTAAGCGATCGGCGCGACGCAGTATGGCCCGACGGCAGCGGCGCATCCTTCGCCCTCGTTCCAAATCCCAAGGGCCGAGGAGTGCTGATGATTCTGCCGAGCGATCCCGATGGACCGATGCTCGATATCATCGAATGGCTGGAACCGAGGGCCGCGTTTCCCACGCCGTCGCCGACCACAATTCCCCGGGTGATTGCATTCCGAACGGAAAACGTTCGCCAAGCCCACAAAGACCTGAAGGCCAAAGGCGTCAGGTTCACGACCGAAGAGCCGACCTCGATTCCCGACGCCGGCATTACGGGCTGCATCGTCGCCTATGATCCGAACGGCACCCTGATCGAAATGATCGAACTGGAGCCGGGGCTGCGTCATTCCAAAATCAAGGAAGTGTTCACGCCTGGCGTCAAATGCTGAGATCTGAAAAACGGCGAACAAGCGGCTGGCAACTCAGCCAGCCGCTCGCCGCCCTCCCGGTCTAATAAGTTACGCCAAACCGGAAGCCGACTGTGCGTGGCGGGTAATAGGCGAAATTGTCAGGTTCCAACAAACTTTGACCAGTCGTGATCGACTGCAACCCGTCGTTGGAGATGACATCGGCGTTCTCGATGTTGTTGACGAAGGCTTCCGCCTTGTAGTGCCCGTCGTTCGAGATCCAGGTCAGGTGCAGATTGGTGAGCGTATAGGGCTTCTGCTGCGAGGTGATGAAGTTGTCCGGCAGGAACTGCACCTTGCCCGAGATGAAGCTGTCGACGCGCGGCGTGACCGTCCCGAATTCGGTGTGGAACGTATATTGGGCGCCGAGATCGACGGTATAGGGCGGCGTCTGATTGAGTGTATGGCCGCGGAAGTTGCAGAGGTTGCCTAACGGTCCAAATGTGCAACCCGGCGGCGGCACACCAAAGCGCGTGTCCGTCGTGAAGTAGTTTCCATAGGTGGAGCGATTGATATTGACCGTCGCGTTGACGCGCAGATCCTCGATCGGGATGGCGTCCAACTCGAGTTCGACGCCGTTCACCTGCGTGATGCCGTTGACGTTGTTGATGCCCGACTGCGTCGAGCTCTGGATGAACACCTGCAGATGATTGATTTCTTCATGATACGCCGCGACGTTGAACTGAACGCGGTCGTCCCAGAAGCGCGACTTCATGCCGACATCGTAAGACCACATCGTCTCTGGTCCATAGATGTTTGCGAGGCCGATGATGTTGCCGCCCGACAGATAGCCGCGCGACGCCGAGGCATAGGCGATGACGTCGTCATCGACTTGCCAGGTAACACCGCCCTTGCCGGTCCACTGCCCCCAACTCTTCGAGAACGGACCCGATGACGGAAAGGCCGCGCCAAGCGCCGGCAACTCGAAATTGAGGAAGTTGAATCCGTATTTCCGGTCGTCGCTGTAACGCGCGCCGAGCGTGAGTGTCAGCGGAATATCCATCGACGTCTTGGCCAGGTCATAGTCAATCTGACCGAACGGAGCGACGGCCTCGGTCTTGGTGAAGCCGTGACTGAGGAAGGTGAATTCGTCGACGACACCTGGGAATGGGAACGTGTCGTTCAAGCCGGTGTCGATATAGGCGAAGTTCTCGAAATTGTTCGCCCAGAAATAGTAGATGCCCGCGATCCATTTCAGCGGCGAGGTTTCATCGTTCGACGCCAGCCGCACTTCTTCCGAGATCTGGCTTTGTTTGAGAAGCCAGGCCGTCCCCATCGCCAAGGGAATGTCGGAACCGTCGCCGTCGCTGGTCTGGCTGACTCTACTGGTGGCGTAGCCCGTCACCGAGGTGAGTGAGGCCCAGCCCAGATTCCAGTTCACGGTACCGGCATAGAGCGAGACGTGGTTGGAGGCGATTTCCGGAAAGTCCTCGCACATGGTGCGCGGTCTGAATTTCGCCCGCGTGCTGAAGTCGCAGGGCGAACCGATTGCGATGGTCTGGTTTCCGGGCCCAAGCGGCGGATTTGGCGCGTTGCCGAAGAGGAAACGGGTGGGCGTCTCCCACCACGCTTCGGTCGTTCCGACCGGATCATCATTGCTCGTCGTGCTCGCCGAGAGGTACGCGTTCAGATCCGGTGAAAACTCCAGGTACAACTGGCCGCGTATCATCAGAAAATCCTGCGCGTCCGCGGTGTGCGTTGCCGTCGGGGCGGTCGAGAGGTTTTTTGTGTAGGGACCATGCTGGGCTGACACGCCGGTGATGCGCGCATACATCTTGAAGCCGCCCGGCTCATCGATCAGAGGCGCGTTTACCCAGCCGCGGAAGATGTGTGCCGCATAGTCGCCGACCAGAGCGTCCACACTGCCGCCTAAGGTGTCGGTCGGCTTGTTGGTGATCACGTTGATCGAACCGCCGACAGAGTTGCGCCCATAGAGAGTGCCCTGCGGGCCGCGCAATACTTCGACGCGCTCGATATCGTAGAACTCCGGATCGACCGACGTCGTGCGCTGGAGCGTGACGCCATCGACGCTGTAGGCGACGGGAGAGTCGCCGCCCGGCGTGGTGTTCTGGCTGCCGAGTCCGCGCATGGTGATGACGTTTTCGCCGCCTGTGACGCCCGAACCGAAGCGCAGCGACGGTACGCGCATGCCGAGTTCCTTGAAGCCGACGACGCCCATAGCGTCGAGCATGCCGCCATCGACCGCGGTCAGCGGAATCGGAACCTTTTGGGCCGTTTCTTCGCGCTTTTCGGCGGTGACCGTCACGATTTCAATCACGTTTCCACCGGCCGGTGCGCTCTTTGCCGGCGGGGCGGTCACGGCTGCGACTTTCGTTGGTTTTGGGCTATCGGGAGCATCCGCGGCTTGCGCGAACTGAACAGTGCCGAGGAAACACAACAAAGCGGCCCCGCTCTTGAGCGGGACCCTGAGGCCCTTACGCATACGCTTCGCTCCCCTGCAAATACGCTTGTGGCGGGCGCCGAATCCCGCGAGTTTGAATTTACGTTTGAAATATAACATCCGTTACATTAAGTGACAATGCCTGTTTTGCTTGCAAAAATGCAACGTCGGAGAGCGCCATGCGGCCGATAGACGAAGTCCGCCAAATGCTGAAAGCGCTCGTCGGCGGACCGGACACGCCCTTCCTGGAGCGCCGCGCGCAAGCGGAGAAATTCGCCGCCGCCTTCGTGAAACCGGCGGACATTGAATTTGAAGCCGCAGACTTGGATGGCGTCGCCGTGGAATGGATTATCCCGGCGCGCGCGCATCCTTCGCGAATTCTCTTCCATCTTCACGGCGGCGGATATGTCCTGGGCAATCCCGCCGGTTCGCGCAATTTTACCAGCCTCTTTGCTCGGCTGGCGAAGTGCCGCGTCGTCAGTGTCGATTATCGCCTGGCGCCCGAGCAGCCATTTCCCGCAGCACTGGAGGACGCCGTGCGCGCCTATGGGGCACTTCTCGCGCAGAGCAAAGACGCGCGTTCGATCGCGATCGGCGGCGAATCTGCCGGCGGTGGCCTTGCTGTCGCGACGTTGGTCGAGGCGCGACGCCAAGGTTTCGTCATGCCGGCGGCACTGATCGCGATCAGCCCCTGGACCGACATGCGCTGCCAAGCGCAGAGCTTCGACAGCAAGGCAAGTGTCGATCCCTTGCTGACGCGGCGCAGTCTCAGAGAGATGGCCGATGCATACCTCGGCGCGGCCGATGCGCGCGATGGGCGCGCCTCGCCGGCCTTGGCCGATCTCTCCGGCCTGCCGCCGATGTTGATCCATGCCGGCTCGGATGAAGTTCTGCTCGACGATTCCATCGCCTTGCTCGATGCGGCCAGCATGGCGCAGGTCGAGGCCCAGCTGGTCGTATGGGCTGGCATGATCCATGTCTGGCACATGTTCCACGCCATGTTGCCGCAAGGCGCCGAGGCGATGACGCAACTTGCCGTCTTCGTGGTGGACAAGTGGACCCAGGCCGATACGCACTAGCAATTTCGAAAGAAGGAAAACACATGGGCAGGCTGGAGAACAGAATCGCAGTCGTGACGGGCGGCGCAAGCGGAATCGGACGCGGCTGTGTCCTTGCGCTCGCCAACGAAGGCGCGCATGTCGTGGTCGGCGATATCGACGAAAACGGCATGGCCGAAACCTGCGCCGCGATCGAGGCTGAGAAAGGAACGGCGCGCTGGAAATTGCTCGACGTCGCGAGCGAAGCGAGCTGGACGTCTTTCATCGATTACGTCGCGCGCGAGTTCGGCGCGCTCCATGTCCTCGTCAACAACGCCGGAATCTGCATCTCGCGCCGGCTGCTGGACATGAGCTTCGAAGCCTGGCGCCGCCAGATGTCGATCAATCTCGATGGCATCTTTCTCGGAAGCAAGGCTGCGCTGCCGCTGATGGAAAGGTCCGGGCTGGGCGCGATCATCAACATTTCTTCGGTCGCGGGACTGAAGGGCATACCCGGCATGACGGGTTATTGCGCGAGCAAGGGCGGTGTTCGGCTCTTCACCAAGGCGCTGGCGATGGAATGCGCGCACGCGAAGAACAATATCCGGGTGAATTCCATCCATCCCGGCGCCATCGAAACGCCGATCTGGCTGAAGCTCGGCAATGACGGGGTCCTGCCCGCGAGCGACGACGGGCGCAACAGCGACGCCATGGAAGACGTTCGCGCCGCTGGCGCCGCGGCGACGCCCGTGGGACATGCGGGCCTGCCGGCAGACATCGCGGCGGGCGTTGTCTATCTCGCTTCGGATGCGGCGCGTTTCGTTACCGGCACCGAGCTCATCATCGATGGCGGCGTGATGGCGGGCTGATCCGCAGGCTCAGGCGGTCGGACGAATTTTGGCGCCGAGCCACGACGCCATCCACTGATCGATCAATTGACGCTGCGTTTGTGTCGAAGGTGGTTTGCCCGAACGCAGGACCTGAATCGCGATACCATCGATCAGCGCCATGGCTGAGCGGGCGGCGAGCGTCACGTCAATATCGGGAGCGACCTGACCATCGTCCTTGGCGCGCCGGATCAGCCGCGACAACCGCTTGAGCCACTCCTCGTAGCGCAAATGCGTGATCTTGCGCACGGCGGCGTTGTGCACGGAGCGCTCCCAGAAGCCGAGGAAGAAGTTCCAGTTGCCGCGCTTGTCGGCATCGCTGGCAAGCGCCAGATAGAGGACGCCGCGAAGCGCTTCCAGCGGATTCGGCTCCTCCTCGGCTTCGAGCATGTTCGCCCTGACGTCACGCGCGGCATATTCGGATGACTCGACCAGAAGCTCGTCCATCGACTTCACATAGTGCACCAAGGCGCCGGTGGTGAAGCCGGCCTCGGCCGCCACGCCGCGCGCGGTCACCCCTGAAATGCCGTGCTTCTTGATCATGCTATACGCCGCGGCCAGGAACGCCTCCCGCCGGACGGTACGATCGACCTTCTTGGGCATCGAACCCCTGCTCGCATGCTGCTGGTGGATGGACGCTACAGTGCCTAGCGCGCCGGGTGAAATCAACCGCTGCAGGGCGGCGTGCTGCGGATCTGGAGCGGTGCGATTGCGTTGTTGCATAACACTTGTTATGTTTCCTCCATCCGATTGGAGAAAACACCGAAAAAGACGAACGGATGGGGAGTTCATGCCGCAGAACTGGTCGCTGGAGAGTCTCTATCACACGGTCGTGAACGCCCGCGACCTCGACGAGTCGGTCGCGTTCTATCAACTGCTCGGCTTCGAGATCCTGAACGACCGGCGTGATGTCGTGTGGCCAGACTTCGTCGCAACCATCTTCGGCATGAAGCGCGCAAAGGGCCGGGGCGTCCTCATGGTGCTGCCCAGTGATCGGACAGGGCCGATGATCGACATCATCCAATGGGTCGAACCGAACGCCAAATTCGCCACCGTGCCCGTGGCGGACGGCGAAGTGCCGCGCATCATTGCCTTTCGCGTGAAGAACGTGCGCGCGGCCTACGATGCGTTGGCAGCCAAGGGCGTGCGCTTCACCCGCGAGCTCTTCACCCACACCGAACTTGGCATCGTCGGCAGCTGCTGTTGCTATGACCCCAACGGCAATCTGATCGAACTGATCGAACTCTTGCCCGGCCAACGCCACAGCAAGGCAAATGAGGCGTTGCTGGCCAAGTCTTGAGTAGCCCAAAACGCAGGACGAACAGATATGACGTTCAACACCAAACAGGACATGAAGTCGCTCTTCCAGCAGGTCTCCAACTGGGGACGCTTCGGCAAGGACGACGAGCGCGGCACGCTCAACTATCTGACCGCTGAGCGCACCGCCGCGGCGGCGAAGTTGGTCAAGACCGGACAGAGCATCAGCTGCGCGCGCAACTTTCCCGTTACGCCGGGTCCGGAAAACCCAACGCCTGCGCTCCATCACATCGTGGTGGGCGGCGATGATCCCTGCGCGCACGGCATTCCAGGATTGGAAGCCTCGCTCGATTTCATCGGCATCGCCTATCACGGCCTCGCGTCCAGCCACATCGATGCGCTCTGCCACGTCTTCGTCGACGGCAAGATGTATAACGGCTATCCCGCAACGGACGTGCGCTCGACCGGCGCCAAGCGCAACAGCATCATGGCGGCGCGCAACGGCTTGTGCGGGCGCGGCGTCCTGCTCGACATTCCGCGCCTGCGCGGCACCGGCTATGTCGAACCGAAAGAGCAGGTCACGGCAGCCGAGCTCGATCAGGCGGAAGAGCGCCAGGGCGTGCGCGTCGGCGAAGGAGATATCCTCCTGATCTCGGTCGGCCGCGATGCCTGGCGCGCAAAGAACAAGCCCAATCCCGGCGAAGGACCACCGCTCGCCGGCCTTCACCCCTCCTGCATTCCGTGGCTGTACGAGCGCAAGATCGCCGTGCTCGGCTCCGATGCGGTGCACGATCCCGCACCCTCGCCGGCGCCGATCGAGGATTGGCCGATCCCGGTTCACATGTGCGCGCTCGTTTCGATGGGCCTGCATCTTCTCGACAACCTCTATTTCGTCGACCTGGAGAAGGCGTGCGCTGCAGAGAAACGCTGGGAGTTCCTCTTGACGGTCGCGCCACTGCGCGTCGAGAAGGCGACCGGATCGCCGGTCAATCCGATCGCCGTTTTGTAAGCCAAGCAACATCACTCCTGGGGAGAGCGTTCCGTGAAGTTTGATGTGTTCTGTGAAGTCCAGTTGGGCAAGCCCTTTCCGCCCGATCATGAGCGCAAGCTGATTTTCGACACGATCGAGGAAGCGCGCGCGGCCGATAAGCACGGCTTCGAGATCTGGTGGCAGGTCGAACATCACGGCGCGCCGGAGTTCAGCTACAGCGCTGCACCGGAACTTTTGCTGACGGCGATCGCGCTCAACACACAGCGCATGCATGTCGGGCATGCGGGCGTCTTGGCGCCCTTTCGCATCAACGGGCCGCTCCGCGTCGCCGAACGTGCCGCAACGCTCGACATTCTCAGCAACGGGCGTTTCGAACTCGGCCTCGCCAAGTCGGGCGGCAAGGAGTGGGAAACCTTCGGCGTCGATCCGCAGACCGCGCGCGACGAATTGAAGGAAGCCTTGCAGATGATCCCCAAGATGTGGACGCAGGAGACGTTCAGTTGGGACAGCAAGCTCTTCCAGATGCCGGAACGCGAAGTGGTGCCGCGCCCGGTGCAGAAACCCCATCCCAGACTCTGGCAGACCGCAAGTAGTCCCGACTCGTTCCGCATGGCGGGCGAACTGGGCGTCGGCGTGCTCGGCACGACGCTGTTGAGCCCGGTTGGCGTCATGAAATCGATGCTCGACGAGTATGAGAAGGGCTTCGCTTCGCAGAAATCCGGAGGCGGACGCTTTCTCAATCACCAGAAAGGTGTCTTTACCTTCGTGCACGTCGCGGAGTCGCGCAAGGAAGCGATTGCCAACGGCGCCGCCAAGGCCGCGCTTTGGTACGTTCATGCCGCGCCCATCGCCTTCAAGGTGCCGCGATCGATCTGGTGGGACATGATCCGTTCCGGCCTCAACCCGCACCTGGCACGCACCGCGAGCCAGAACATAGCCGCCCTCAAGGGCGACGACCCGACGAGCCTGGAGATCGCGCCGGACGAAATTCCGGTGATCGCGGTTCTGAAGCGCATGGCGCGCGGCGAGAACATCTCGAACGAAGAAGCGCATGAGGTGCTCGAACCGCTCGATTCCGTCATCATCGGCGATCCGGATCACTGCGCCCGGAAAGTCTCGCAATATGCCGGTATCGGCACCGACCGGCTGATGTGCCTTCTGCAATATGGCCGCATTCCGCACGAAGCCGTGTTGCGCAGCACCAGGCTCATCGGCGAACATCTCATCCCGCAATTTGCCGGACGCCGCGCCGCTGTGGTGTCCTGAAGGGAGAAAGCGATGACAGAGACCAAGCCCATCGACCTGCACGCGATCTCGGCCGATTCCCACATCACCGAGCCGCCGAATTGCTATGTCGATTACATCGAGACGAAATATCGCGAGAGTGCGCCGCACATGGTGCGCGACACGCGGCCCGGCGAGACGGGCGATGTCTTCGTAGTCGAAGGCTTCTCCGAACCCTTGGCACTCGGGCTCGTGGCGGCGGCCGGCAAGGATCCCAAGACGCTCAAGATCGGTGGCACCGATTTCGCCGAATTGCACAAGGGCGGCTGGGACCCGAAGGCGCGCATCAAGGATCAGGAGCGTGACGGCATCCTCGCCGAGATGATCTATCCCACCATCGGCATGATGCTCTGCGGCCATCCCGACGCCGATTACAAGAACGCCTGCATGTGGGCCTATAACCGCTGGCTCCAGGAATATGTCGGCGCCGCGCCGAACCGTCTACATGGTCTCGGCATGACGGCGGTGCGCAACGTATCTGAAGCGATCGAGGATTTCCGCCGCATCAAGGAGATGGGCTTCAAGGGAGTGATGATGCCGGGAAGCCCCGCGACCGCAGAGGATTACGACGATCCCTCCTTCGATCCCTTGTGGCGCGCGGCCGTCGAACTCGAACTCCCGATCAGCTTCCACATCTTGACGGGAAATCGCGGAACCAATGCGCTGGCGGACGGCTCCAGGATGCATCGCGGTCCGAGGATCGCGGCCTGGCAAGCGGTCATCCGCGGCTGCCAGGATATCATCGGCATGTTCATTTTCGGACGCGTCTTCGAGCGCCATCCGGAGTTGAAGCTGGTCTGCGTCGAAGCCGATGCGGGCTGGGCGCCGCACTTCATGTATCGCATGGACCATGTCTACAAGCGCCATCGCGCCTGGCTCAAATGCGACGAGATGAAGAAACTGCCGAGCGAATATTTCCGCGAGAATGTCTTCGTCACCTTCCAGGACGATTGGGTCGCGTTCAAGATGACCGGCATGTGCAATCCGCGACGCCTGATGTGGGCCAACGATTTCCCGCACAGCGACTCGACCTGGCCGTGGAGTCAGGATTTGTTGAAGCAGCACACGCAGTCGTTAAACGAACAGGAAATCGGCTGGATCCTTCGGGATAATGTGCGCGAGCTCTACAAGCTGAATTGAATCGAACTCTATTCCACTCCATAAGAAAGGACCCCGCCGGCGTAATGTCCGGCGAGGCCCATTCTGGTTACGTCGCTACGCGGCAGGCAGGAAGAAGGCCGTCACAGCCAACCACAAGCACCGTCACTTCAACCTCCCCGGCTTACGAACGAATTCGGGATCGTGCTCCAAGCGCGGTACACCCCGGTTCGCGCGGATGCACGCGAGCTTGCATCCCTTGCCTGTCTGATCTCGCGGTCACGTCACAATGTCATCGTCGCATCTCTCCTTCGCCTTAGGAAAAGGAGATAGGAACGAGACAGCGTCACGTGAACGCGGATAGATTCGCGATGTGCGAATAAACTCTCGCGAGGAAACTCAACGGCTTGCGAGAGAACGGGGCGACTTAGCGGAAAAACTTATCCAACAAGGCCCATCATCGGTGGAAACAGACATGGACTTTCACCGATCCGTGCAGCATCACCGCAAACGAAAACGGCGGCACCGAGGCCGCCGTTTTCAATTCTTAGGCTTCGTCTATCTCAGGCCGTCTTCTTCCTGCGACGACGCAGGATCGCCGCACCGGCAAGGCCCGCACCGAACAGTGAAATCGAGACTGGCTCGGGAACGCTGACGCAGTCCACTCCAGGGACGCATTCGACGATGACGCCTGGGCCGGCGCCGACCTTACCCGTGAGCGTTCCGATGTCCGTAAAGCTCGCGATATCGGCAACGAAAAAGATGTTCGTATCCGCGCCGGTACCAAACGGATTACCCTTGCCGGAGATGAAGTCCGCCGTCGTGATGGATGTATTCGTGATATCAAAGTCCAGAGGCCCGTGATTTGAATGGCTGGCGCCCGGTCCGCAGCCGTCCGGATTGGTCGTCGCATTGAACGCCGTGCAGGCGATCGTGTAGTCGAACCACCCGAACTGACCGATGGTGAAATTGTCTGGCGTTGCGTTGCCCGTCACATCACCTGCCGCGAACGGCGAATTGATGTTGCTGATCGTCAGATTTGGGCTGCCATCGAGACTGAAATAGAGTGCATTGATCAGGAAATTGACGTTGTCTTTCAGGCTGACGTCGACATGGACGCCGCCGCCGGCGATATCGCTGACCTCGACCGTTCCGTAATCAGTCAAGCCGCAGCCGGAACTGCAGCCGTCGACCGTCAGCTCGAAATCGATGGTTGTCGCCGAAGCCGGCGCCGTACCACCGAGGGTTATCAGCGCTCCGAGCGCGAGCGCCGCAAAACCCATTTGTCCGTAAGACTTCATCGTAAGCCCTTCCTAGAGTGCATTCGCCCCCGCGAATGCCGCGTTTCGGGTATTGAAAGTGCAAGCTCCGTGCCATCTTCGATGTTCGAGCAAAATCAAAATGCGTTCGTAAACGAGGCCGGGAAGTCATTACCGGGTTAACCACAAAGTGTAAGACCGGACTACAGTTACGAGTCAGAAGCGGACCAAACGTTCAGCTTCTGCCGCAGGGAGTCGGTATCGCGCCCTTCGCCGCGTGCCCCGAAAACGCCCGTGATGCTAACAATCACCGCATGAATGGAGACGAAGGCAACGAAATACGGCCAATTGGATGGCATCGCCAGAATCCAGACAGCGAGTGCGCCGGTGAATCCCGTCAGGACGATGCTTTCAACGCAAACGCGGCGCAAAGTCGCCCGATAAGCATGGAACACGAACTCGGCATCGTCTGCGTATTGCGTCCGTTCCAACGCGCGGAGATTGAGCCAAGTTGCCAGAAATCCCGCCGCGGCAAAGAGGGTCGCCGCGACGTACCAATAGCGCCAGCCGCCGGGACCAAGCGTGTTGGTCGCCAAAATCGCGAACAACATGGTTTCAAGCAAGCCCATGACGGGTACCATGAAAAGCACATCGCCACCCGCCCGTACCAGCAAAGGCGCACGCTGAACCAAGCGAAAGAAGATAAAAAACGCCACGCCCACACTCATCAGCCAAAGCATGAGACGCACCACAACATCGCCCGGCGTGCGCAAGATCTCGATGAGCGAAAAGGCAGCGGCTGACAAAATTCCGCCCTGCATCAGGCTTGCGACTTGGACAACAAGATCGTTGCCCTGATTCCTAAACCGCTTGGCCAGTTCGGCGCGATCCAATTGAGGTGGCATCAGTTTCTTCCGGGCTCTGCATCATTTGACGAGTCGGGAGAAAGGTTCAGGAGCGCTATACCCCTCAGGTGCATGTGACGACAGTGAAAGAAAAAACCTATGGCTGCCGCGTAGAAAACAAACTGAAAAGCAATCCAGGAGATGGGGACCAACCCCAATAAGAACGAAGGTGTTTGGGTCGCATTGTGCCAACCTAGTCCTTTGCCCGCGTCCCTGAACCTTCTCATCTCTCCCATCAGGCCGACGAAACTTGCCATCTCGCGATAGCTCAACATTAACAAAACATACCAAAGCCAGGAGAACAGGCTGAGGGCGATGACCAACATTAACCGGCTCAGCCGATGCGCCACCAGAAACGACATGACTAGAAAGCCCGACATAACCGACACGTAGAGCGACAGCTGCGCAATGACTGCCGTCTGCATGTCATTGAACAGCTCGGCCATTTCAAACTCTGTCATCCCTCCTACCTCGCGAATCAGGTTCAACCCCGTCTGATGCGCAAAAGAGCGGCGGCGTAGCACAAAATGGATGAACCGGCCGCCCCAATGGGCGCGAATTCAACCCGCAGGCTTCTGTGCGCCGCGCACGAGACGCCCGGGGAGCTTGCCCGTCGCTTCGCCGTTTCGCCGGATGATTTCACCACTGACGATCGTCGCGATGTATCCGCCCGCCTGCTGCATCAGCCGCTTGCCGCCCGCCGGCAGATCGCTGACCACGAACGGCGCCGGCAGCCTCAGCTTGTCGTAATCGATGACGTTGAGGTCGGCTTTGCAGCCTTGCGCGATCACACCGCGATCAAGCAAGCCGACGGCGAGCGCCGGATCGCGCGCCAGCGCGCGGATGGCACGCGGCAGTGGCAGCTTCGCGCCGCGGCGGTCGCGCGTCCAATGCGTCAGTACGAAGGTCGGATAGCCGGAATCGCAGATCATGCCGTAATGCGCGCCGCCATCGCCCAGGCCGAGAATCGTCTCGTTCGACTGCATCATCTCGAGCACGCAATCGAGATTGCCGGCGGCGTAGTTTGTGAGGATGACATAGAGCCGCTTTTGGCCGTCGTTTTCGAGCAAAAGGTCATAGACCAGCTCTTCCGCACTCTGGTTCGAGGCGCGGGCGCGCGCGGCGATGCTCTGAGATAACGGCGGCTCGTAATTGGGCGGATCGGAAAGTTCGAACATGCGCTCGAAATAGCGGCCCATCACGGCCAAGGGTGCAATCGGGTCGAGCGGCTTTTCACTCAAGAGTCGCGCGCGCAGCGACGGGTCCCTCAGCGCCGCGATCTTCTGCGCGAACGGCAAGGTGCCGAGCGCCTGATAGCTGGGGCAGAGGCAGAACGGATTGACCGACACGTCATGCCCGATGATCATGCCGACGCCGCGCGGGAAAACCTGTGCATTCACGACGGCGCCGTCCTGCTTGGCGCGCGCGCAAATCGCCAGAGCATCGCGCCAGGAGTCGGGGCGTGAATTGTCCTGCGCCAATGAGAAACTTGCCGGCCGCCCGGAGGCGCGCGCCAGCCGCGCCACCAGTTCGACCTCGCTCGCCAAATCGCGCCACGGCATCCCGAGCACGAATTGCAGCGTGCCCTTCCCCATCTCCTTCAAAGTCTCGGCGATCGCCTGAAGTTCGTCTTCGGCGGCGTCATAGCTTGGAATATGCGCGCCCGAGGCGGTGCGGTGGATGAAGATGCGCGAGGTGGCAAAGCCGAGCGCGCCCGCGCCGATCGCTTCGCGCACGAGCTTCTGCATCAGCGCGAGATCTTCCGGCGTTGCGGGCTCGCGCTCGGCGCCGCGCTTTCCCATGACGTAAACGCGCAGCGCCGAATGCGGAATCTGCGTGGCGAAATCGATGTCGTGCGCACGGCGCGCCAGCGCCGAAAGATATTCGGGGAAGCTCTCCCATTCCCATTCGAGCCCGCTCGTCATGACGATCTCGGGAATGTCTTCGACGCCTTCCATCACGCTGACGAGAAGTTCGCGGTCGGCCGCGCGGCAAGGCGCAAAGCCGACGCCGCAATTGCCCATCACCACGCTGGTGACGCCATGGAGCGACGACGGCGCGAGGGTCTGAGACCAGATGGCCTGACCGTCGTAATGGGTGTGGATGTCGACGAAGCCGGGCGTGACCAGATGGCCCTTGGCGTCGATCTCTTCGCCACCGCGGCCGGCGAACGTGCCGAGCGCGGCGATTTTGCCGTCTTTGACCGCGACATCGGCCACGAAGGGTTCGCTGCCGGTGCCGTCGATTACGGTTGCGTTGCGCAGGACGAGATCGAAGGCGTGCGTCATGGTCTGTCTCCGCGCCCAGTCTAACAGATAACGGATGTTATGTTATGGCTCGCGAAAGGCCAGCGCCTTGATTTCCTGACGAAGGAGCCTGGCCCCTGCCCTTGGCCGGATCGTCATGGCCGGAGGCTTCAGGCGTTCGACCGCGCCGGCCATAGCGACCGCATTGCGGTCGCTGGTGCCCCTGGCATCCAGAAGGCGCACCGTCGCGAAGGCCTTGCCCAACAGGTCGGCGATCCGGTCGAGGTGGCGGTCGCGGTCGTTGCGCATCACGACGTTGACGTAGAGCGAGCCCCCTTTTCGGAGCCGCGACTTGACGAGTCTGAAAAACGCAGGCGTGCGCATCGCGGCGGGAAGCCGGCTTCCGTCATAGGCGTCGAGCACGATCGCATCGTATTTGCGCTTGCTCGCGCGCAAAAAAGCGCGGCCGTCGCCGACATGGCAGGCGACATCCTTCGGCAGGTGAAAATAGTTGCGCGAGATCTCGAAGGAGCGCGGGTTGATCTCGACGATCGTCACCTTGACGCCATCCGCGCGCAGCATGGTGGCGAGCGTGCCGCCGCCGCAGCCGATCATCAGGACGTCGCGGCTCTGCGCCTGGCGCAGGAAATGGTGGATCGCATGGATATAAGCAGCGAGGCTGATGCCGGCATGGTCGGCTTCGCTTTGGTGGCGCTCGTCCTGCCAATAGGCGACGGTCGAGCGGCTCATCAGGACGACGATTTCGCCGTGGCGCGTCTTGTGATGGGCGATGGGAATCATGTGACCTGGGACAGGAGCGCAACGCTCTAGCGCTTCGTTCCCGGCTTTTTCTTGGCCTTTTTCTTGGCGTCTTCTTTGGCAACAGCTTCGGCCGGCTTCGCGGGCGCCGTTTTCGCCTGCATTCTCAGCAGTGCTGCGCGAGACATGGTCGGGATTCTGGGCATTGTGTATCCTGAAACTGTGTCGCGAGAACACTCCGTAGGGCGGAAAAAGCGCGGAGCGAAGATCAGACGTTCTAGCGCGATTCGTCGGCCACGGCATCCAGCCTGGACGCACCCGCAAGGCCGAGAAACAGGGAGCTGACGGAATGCGCTTGCCGTCTCCGAGGGCCTTTTGGTTGGCCTCCCTCGCGCTCTTGGGCTTGGCCGCGGTGGCCGCCGTCGTATGGCGCAGTGCGCCAAGCCATCCTCCACCGGCCGTCCATCGCGTCGCCCAGGTTCGAGCCAAGGCCGTGCCCAAGCCGAAACCACCCACGAAGGTCCTGCCGCCGCCGTCGGCCTACGCGCTCGAACAGCAGATGACGCCGCGCGAGCTGCTCAGCCGCTGGGATCCGGTGATCCAAGACGCCTCCAAGCGCTTCGACGTGCCTCAGCCCTGGATCCGTGCCGTCATCGTCGCGGAGAGCGGCGGGCGCACCATGTCGTCCGAGACGGAGCCGATCACCTCGCGCGCCGGCGCGCTCGGCGTCATGCAACTCATGCCGCAGACATATGCCGATATGCGCACGGCCTATGGGCTCGGCCCCGATCCGCAGGACCCGCACGACAACATCTTTGCCGGGACCGCCTTCCTGCATCGGCTTTTTCTGACCTACGGCTTTCCGGTGATGTTCTCGGCCTACAATGACGGCCCGGGAAATCTCGAATACCGGCTGATGCACCGCGAGCTCCTGCCGCTCGAGACGCGCAACTATGTGGCGGACATCACCCGAGCGCTGTTGGGCGCCGGCGCGCTCCATGGCGCCAAGGCGCATTTCACCAGGCCCGACGGCAGCGCGGTCATGATTCCCGTCGCCGGCGTCGTGATGGTGCGCGCCGCTCTTCCCGGCGAGTATGCGCCAGGCGTGCAAAGCGTGATCACCATCGGACGCGTGCACCAGGGCGTGCGCGAGAGCCCCGCGCTGGTGAAGTCGCTCTTGCGCAAACATGGCGGCGGATTCTGACGTCGACGCTCAGGGCCAGAAGGCGTCGTTGCCCCAGCTTGGGAAGTTGTTGTCGAACAACGAGCCGTTGTCGAAGTAGCGCGACAAGGAACTGCTGCGGCGATCGGCGTTGGTCGGCGGCTCGACATAGCCTTGTGCGGCGGCCAGTTCGGCGATCGGTCCGGACAGGCTCGTCACGTCGCCGCTCGGAAGATCGCTCGCGCCGCCGCCACTGCCGCCGCCGGGCACGACATAGACAGGCTCGCCGCCATTGTCATATTGCCCGAGCGACGAACCGCCATCGCCCGGACGGTCGCCACCCGACGTCCAGGGGAAGTAGCCGCCGAGTCCGACGTTCTGCGGGGCGATATTGTTGATCGTCAACGCGGTGGCGTTGCCGACGTCCTGCACGAAGACATAGTTGCCGTGATTGGCGCTCAGTCCCGAGCCGTTGATCGCATAGACGCCCGGCGGGCTCGCCGATGTCGCGATCGTGGTGAAGGTGAGCGTGCCCGTCGTCGCGCTCTGGAGCGTGTCGCCATTGACGAAGCCCGTCACCATTCCGGTCAACACGGGAATGGGCGCGCCCTGGTCGATCGTTCCCGACGTCGCCACATATGTCAGCGTCGCGGGATTGATGGTAAGCGCAGTCGCATTGCCCTGAGCCTGGACGAAGACATAGTTGCCGTTATTCGCGCTCAAGCCCGAACCGGTGACGGCGTAGGTCCCGACATTGCTCGCTTGGGTCGCCGACGTCGTGAAGCTGAGCGTGCCGCTCGTCGCCGAGGCGAGCGTGTCGCCGTTGACGAAGCCGGTGACCTTTCCGCTCAGCGCGGGACTGTCGGAGCCGTACGTCCGGTTCGTGGAATTGGCGATATAGGTCAGCGTTGCCGGGGTGATGGCGAAATTCGCGCCGGTGAAGGAGATCGTATAGTTGGAGGCCGCCAACGTGCCTTGGGTGATGGCGTAGTTGCCGACATTCTGTCCCGCGTCGCGCGTCAAAGCGCCCGTGAACACCGCAGACGTATCGCCATTCACGAGCCCGCTGAAGGTGAAGGTGAGCTTGGGATCCTTCGCGCCATAGACCTTCGTTTGCGCATTGGCGCTGACCGAGAGCAGAGCCTGGGTGATGGCGAAGTTCGCGCCGGTGAAGTCGATCGTGTAGTTGGCGCCGGCCGAGAGCGTCCCCTGGTTGATCGCGTAGTTGCCGACATTCTCGCCGGCGGCGCGGCCGAGCGCGCCACTGAACACCGCCGAGGTGTCATCGTTGACCAGACCGCTGAAGGTATAGGTCAATGTCGGATCGGCCGTGCCGTAGACCTTCGATTGCGGATTTGCCGTCACTTCCAAAAGCGCCGGGTTCACCGTGAAAAGCCCGCTGCTCACGAACTGAAAGGCATAGCCGCTCGTTGAGACAAGCGATCCCGTGGCAATCGTGATCTGATATGGCCCGCCGGAAACGCTTGCTCCGGCCGCAGCGCCTGCAGAACTGAGACCAGGCGCGCCCGAGAAGGCTGTCGCCGCCGTGTCGCCGAGATAGGCGCCGGCAACACCCGGATCGAATCCCGACACGGTATAGGCCGAAGGCAAGGCGGCAGACCCGTCGCTGCCATACGTCTTCGAAAGATCGGTGGATGTGAATGTCAGCGTCGGCTGCTCGGCGAAGACATAGCGGCTGCCGGCCGCCGAGATTGGGGTCGGATAGGTCGTGTTCCAGACCGCCGTGTTGGCGCTGTCGAGGCCACCGAACGTGTCGCCTGCGGGCGCCTTGGAATAGATCAGGAAGCGGCCGCCGCCCGTGAGTGAAACAGCGCCGCTGCCGGAATCGTTGATGAAGTCTTGGCCGGCCGACAGGACGACCGCATCGCCATCGTTCGAGCTCGTGATGGTCGCCCCTGTCGCGATGGTCAGGTTTCCGGCCGCGATGGCGGTCAACTGGCCCGCGCCGACGGCGATATTTCCGAGCAGCAAATCGGGAACCGCGCCGCCAGGCTTGTTGCTCGCCTCGAGGAAAACATCGGCGCCGCCCGTTTGAACGGAGACCTTGCCGCCGCCGATTTGCAGCGGCGCAGCTGAACTTCCGATGCTGCCGCCGTCCGACCCGTTCGATGTATCAACCAGCGTGACGAAGTCCGCACTGATGACGCCGCTGCCGCTGATCGAGGCCGCGCCGGGATCGGTGGCCGGTCCGCCCGGCACATGGGCGCCAGGATTCTTGGCCGACAAGATCACGGTTCCGCCGTTGCCCGTCAGATCGATATTGGCGTTGACGAAGATCGAACGCCCGGCATCGAGCATGAGCGTGTGGCCGGCTCCCGAGCTGATCGCGGCATTGACGAAAATATCGTCGAACGCCTGTAGCGTGACATCCGTCGTCGTCAGCGCCTGAACCACGACCTGCGCCGAAATCGTGCTGTTGCAGGAACCGCAGAAATTGTAGGGCAGCGTTCCGTTCACCAGCGGGTTGGGAAGCGACGGATCGTCGACGATCGTCAGATTGAGCGGATCGAGCAGCCAATCGCCGCGCGTGCCCTGCGCCGCAGTGGTGCTGACGGAGGCCGTCGGTTCGACGGACAGGAGATGACCGGAGGTCTCGACCATTCCGCCGTTGCCGGACTTGGATCCGCCCGTGGCGGTCACGGTGCCGGCAAATCGAGTCGTGCCGGTCGACCAGATCGAGACCGTGCCGCCATTGCCGCTGGTGTGTGCGTCGGCATGGATCGTCGCATTGCCGACGTCGGTGTTCTCAGCGGACTGGTAGGGCCCGCTGCCGTGCAGCCCGCCGCCGATGCTGACGGAACCGCCGCCCTGATCGCCCGACGCGTCGATCACCGCGTTGTCGGCGACCGTGACCGAGTTTCCGGCGAGCGCGACGTTGCCGCCGGTTTCACCTGCGCCATTTCCGGTGGTGCTGATTGTTCCGCTGTCCTGAACGCTGCCCGAGCCTGCATCGAGAATCACTTCGCCGTTATGAACCGACACCGAGTTCGCCGAGATCATCCCGGTGTTGTTCACGACATTGTCGGCGACGTTGGCGGCGGCGCGCGCGGTCAGAAGAATGCGTCCGCCTGCAGCACTCAGCGTTCCGCTATTGGCGACAAGTTCCTTCTGCGGCGTGCCGTTCGCGTCTGTCGGAGTAACCGCAACAGGCGCCGAGATTTGGTAGCGCAGGAGGTCGTCGCCGGCGAAATCGACGGTGAAGGCATTGGCGCCGCCCAGCACGATCTGTCCACCATCGGCTTGGATGAGACCGGCGTTGCTGACATGGGGCGCGGAAAGGACCGCCGAGCCGCCGCCTGCGACATGGATTGAACCGGCATTCTCGACGCTGGCCGCTGGGTTCGACGATGCCGAAGTGAAATTGTATTGGCCCGACGCAAAATCGCCGTTTGCGATATCGGATGTGGTGGCGAGAAGTCCGGCCACATTGACCTGGCTTCCCTTGCCGAACAGGATTCCGTTGGCGTTGATGATCCAGACCTGGCCGTTCGCCGAGAGACTGCCGTCGATCTGCGAAACGCCGCCGCCCAGCACGCGGTTGAGCGCGATCGCGGCTGCGCCGGGTTGATCGAAGACCACGCTCGTGCCGGAGTTGAGCGAGAAACTCTGCCAGTTGATGATGGCAGCGTTGGTCGTCTGCTTGATGAGGGTCGTCGTCGAGTTGGGTGTACCGATCGTTGCGCCGCCGAACACGACCGTTCCGCCGCTCGGTTGCCCGATCGCCGCCGACGAGATCACCCATGTCGCGACAAGAATCCCCGTCGCCAGTGCTTTTACGCTGGAACGCATCCATCACCCCAAGATGGCGTTAAGCTACCGTTAACGCTTTCCTTTGGGTAGCCGATATGGGGATCGTCGTAAATTATGCCGCGCAATTTTAATTAACAGTATATTTTGTGTGTTTCAGCCTCAGAAGAGATTCGTCAAGAAAGACGCCGTGCGCTGCAGCCAGTGATTTTGGCTGTCGAGCCTGAGGAGAAACGATGCCGTCAGCCAGGTCGCTCCCACGATCGACAGATCCCGAACCACCGTCAGAGCCGATTGACGGACCTTGGCCCAACGCTGCACGACGAAATAGAGGACGATGACCGCAACGAAAGATAGCGCGGTTTCGACGGACGGAACCGCCATTTGTAGTTCGTACCAGAACTGGTCCCAGGTCATGAAAACGCCGCCTGTGGATCGGACCGGAAACTGTGGCCCGCGCGAAGCGGGAGAGATTACGCCCTAAACGTCTTAAACTGTCTATCCAAACCCAAGAAATATTGAACGAGTCGCGATGTCGCCGCTCCGTTGAGCAGTGGCCCTCGAATCAATCTCGGGTGATCGGTAGAGGAACTGGCGTGACGTTCCGTCGAACTCAATCAACGCTTCAGCCGAGCAACAGCCAAAGGACGGCGCCCCAGAAAGCGACGCCCACACCCAAAATGAGCAGGAGAGTCGATCTGAGCGACCAGCGCGTCTCGCGCGCGCCTCTATCGTCGCCGCTTTGCGCAACGACTTCCTGTTGCGCTCGATCGCCGGTTGCGCGCGGCGCGGCTGCCAAATCGATCGCTTCATAAGTCGTGGTTGGGCCGGGGCGCGGCATCGTCATCGCGCGCCAGACATTTTTCTTCGCCAGCTCAAACGCCAAGGACCGATCAGCGAAATCGCGGCGCACGGTCGAATGTGGATTTCGAATGGTCATACCCGCCGCAAGAACCCCATGCCTGTGCAGATATAATGTGATGGGGAACAAATGTTGATAGCGACAGCCTCGCTTTACCGAATAAATGCGCACGCGCGCGCGGCCAGAGAGATATCTCTGTAAAAGTGTCGTTGCAGATTTTTGCGCCGACAAATTTTACGACGGATTTCGACTTCGCGCGGGCGCCGAAATCGACATGCGTGAATTGGCAATTGCGCTGCGGCCACCGACACATGACGGGCGCGCCTCGGGCGTCAACTAAATCGAAAACCTCAAAACAAAAACGGCGGCACGATGGCCGCCGTTTTCATTTCCCTCTACTGGATGACTCCAGTCAGACAATCTTCTTCTTGCGACGACGCAGTGCAGCCGCACCGGCCAAGCCAGCTCCGAAGAGCGACAGCGTGACGGGTTCCGGCACCTGTTCCGTCGTGAAGGTGTAGGTGATTTGGACCGCGCCGGACGAAGTCGCCGCGCTGCCGCTGATCACCGCCGAAGAGACGTCAACACCGAACGCGCTCGCGAAATTCGCGTTGGTGATGCCGCCAGTCGCGGCGTCAGAGATGTTCAAGGGCGTGCCCGAACTGACACCACCCGTGACATCGCCGAACGGCGCTGAATCGGTCCAGGTCACGCCGGCCGGATTATTGACCGCAAAGCTGATCCGGATGTCGTTCGAGCCGTCGCTGCCGAACTGATAGTCGCCCTGCAGGGTCAGACTGGCGCCGGTAAGCGTTCCTGGGCCGGAAAAGCCCGGGCAGGACACAGTCGTCGGACCGCCAGAGCCGTTATTGAAGGTCACCGGGAATACGGTGCAATTGCTGGTGATCGTGCCGGCTTCGGCGGCACCGGTCGCTGCAGCTGAGATGAGAATTCCAACACCCAGTATGCCCGCGGCTTTCAAGAGTTTGCGCATTGTACTGACCTCGTCTTGACTTGAACGCGGATCCCTTTTTCCCAGTCCGCGGCCAAGCTTTGTTTCTGGCCAAATAGAGAAGCAAAGGGCATGCCAACCCTCAATTCAACGAAATCAATGACTTAGTGGTACCAGAGTTCCGCGAAGGGTCGAAAAGTGTAAATCTCACTTACGCTTTTGTGGCCGGCGGCGCGTCCTGTGCCCAACCTCTCACCGCCCATGGGGCGCGTTTCTACGGCGCTTTCCACCCATCAGCCGAACGAAATCATGGCGTTAGCGCGTCGACAACGACTGCGGAGTATATGTGGTCGGCTGGGTTCGGAGACGACGATGAGCGTGTTGGTGACCGGAGGTGCCGGCTATATCGGCAGTCACATGACGTACGCGCTGCTCGATCGCGGCGAACGCGTCGTCGTGCTCGACAATCTTTCGACCGGAGTGCGCGGCCTCGTCGGCGAGACGGCAAGCTTCGTCGAGGGCGAAGCCGGCGATGCAAAGCTTGTCGAGTGCCTGATCGCTGAGCACGAGGTCGATGCCGTCATCCATTTCGCCGGTTCGATCGTCGTTCCCGAGTCCGTAGCCGACCCGCTTCGATATTACGCCAACAACACCATGGTCTCGCGCGCCTTGGCGGCGGCTTGCGTCGCCACGGGCGTGCGCCACTTCATTTTCTCCTCAACGGCGGCTGTGTACGGCATGGGCAACGGTGAGCTCGTGACGGAAGAAGCAGCGAAGGAGCCGATCAATCCCTATGGCCGCTCCAAACTGATGACGGAATGGATGCTGGAAGACGCGGCAAAGGCCCACGACTTCCGCTTCATGGCACTGCGCTATTTCAACGTCGCCGGCGCCGACACGAAGAAGCGTACCGGCCAATCGACGCCCCGCGCCACCCATCTGATTAAGCGCGCCTGCCAGGTGGCACTGAAGCGCGTGCCGCACCTGGACATCTTCGGCACGGACTATCCGACGCCCGACGGGACAGGCGTTCGCGATTTCATCCACATCGAGGATCTCATCGCCGCGCACTTGCTGGCGCTGGATGCCTTGCGCGCAAATGCCTCACCAGCGATCTACAATTGCGGCTATGGCGAGGGCTTCAGCGTCCGCCAGGTCGTGGGCGCAATCGAAAAGCTCACTGGCGCGCCTCTTCCCGTGCATGAGGCGCCGCGGCGCGCGGGCGACCCCGCGATGCTCGTCGCCGATTCAAGCAAGTTGAAGCGCGAGCTGAAGTGGCGGCCCTCCCATCAAAATCTGGATGAGATTGTGCGCTCGGCGTTCGAGTGGGAGCGTCGCTTCAACTAGGGATCAGACGCGACGAACAGCCCGTTTCGGAACGCAGTTCGGTGGTTCCGATGTGAGGCTCGCATCGCCGACGTAAGATTCGGCCATGTCCTCATCGATCTCGCCGCTTTTAGCGAGGAGCGGACTGAGCGTCGGCGCGTCCAGCGTGATCACAGGCGCGGGAGGACCGGGCAACGCAGGCGTGGCCGGCTGAGACATCGTCTCGGCGGCGGGGCTCTTCCAGGGAATGACGCCATGCTCGAGCAGCGACGGGTTCGCATGCACGCGTCCGAATGTCGATGCGAGCAGGCGCACCATTTCATCGTCGCGCTGGCGCGCAGTGTTGCCGCCCATCACGACGCCAATGACATGCGCCCCGTCGCGCACGACCGAAGAGACGAGATTGAATCCGGACGCGTTGGTGTAGCCGGTCTTGATCCCATCGGTGCCTTTGAAGCGGTACAGCAGATTGTCGTGCGTATAGTAGGTCATGCCGTGATAGCCGAAACTCGGCGTGGCGAAGTAGGGATAGTATTGCGGGAAATCATAGGCGAGGCGGCGCGCCAGAAGCGCCAGATCGTCGGCGGTCGTCACCTGCAAGGCATCGGGAAGGCCAGACGCATTGTGATAGAAGGTGTTGCGCATGCCGAGTGCGCGCGCCTTAGCGGTCATCAGTTGCGCGAAGTGGCCTTCGGTGCCGCCCACGGCTTCCGCGATCGCGACAGCGACATCGTTGGCCGACTTCACGACGATCGCCTTGATCGCCGTCTCGACCGACATCGTCATTCCGGGCCTGAGATTGAGATTGACCTTCAGCTGCGCCGCGGCGTGGCGCGAGATCGTCACCGGTGTCGCGAGCGAGAACCGGTGCGCCTTGAGCGCTTCGAACAGGAGATAGAGCGTCATCATCTTGGTGAGCGACGCCGGATGACGCTCGGCTGCGGCGTTGCGCGCGTAGAGAACCTGTCCGGATTGACCGTCGACCACGAGCGCGGCATCACGACCGGAAACCGGCAGGAAAGCGCGCAGCGTGGTGGGACAGGCGTCTCCGACGCGAGGGTGCGCGGCTTCTGCGGTACTGATCGTCAGAAGCGTTCCGACCGCGCACGCCAGAGTGGCGCGCGCCCGGCGTGACGGAGAACGCTGTCCAAATGGGCACGGCGATGACGAATTCGCGCGCATGGCTTTCACGGGACGTCGGCGGGTTGCTACTACTGTTGCCTGTCAAGCGTTGAAAGTAGGCAATGGTTTCTTCGTAAACGGGAGAAATCAACACTGCAGGGCATTCACCCTGTAAAAGCCGCGGGATTGCATCGCTTTTTCGCATGGCTATGTTGCGAACCGCCGCAAGGGGCGCGCCCTTTTAGAGACGCAGTCGCAGTCCGAGCATGGAACTTTTCTGGATCAACCAATATCGCGACGGAAATCTTGCCATCATGCCGGCGCCACGCCACGCCGAGCGTGTAGAGGACACGATCCTGAGCTGGCGCGGCGACGGCATCGATTGCGTCGTCAGTCTTCTCGAACCGTCGGAAATTCCGGCGCTGAACGACGCCGAGAGCGAACTCTGCCGCGAATTCGGCATCGAGTTTTTGTCGTTTCCGATCCGAGACAAATCGGTGCCGCCCTCGCTGGAGGCGTTCGTCGGCATCGTCGCCTTGTTGGCGGGTCGAATTGCGTCAGGTCATTCGGTTGCCATTCACTGCCGCGCGGGTATCGGCCGCTCGACGACGCTCGCGGCGTGCGTCCTGATATGGTTGGGCGTCCATGCGGACGTCGCGCTCGACATGATCGCCGATGCGCGCGGACTCGAAGTGCCGGAAACCGAAGCGCAGCGCCAGTGGATTCTGGCGTTTCCCGAAGCGGCCGAGCGCTTTCGCGATCAGCCGCGAACCTGATTTTGCGGGCGCGTGGGTCGCGCGCTGGCGCTGGTCGGCGCGGGTCCGAGCGCCGCGGCCAATTCACGCGCGCGCGCGTTCAATTGAAACAGAGCCTCCGACAAATCCGTCCGCGCGAGCCCGCGCTCGCTCGCCCGGCGCACCGTCAGAAGCTGCGCCAGAAATCGCTTGTAGAGCTCCAGCGTGTTCGCCGTCAGGCCTTTGGTCAGTTCTTCGTTCTCGAAATGCAGACGCACGATACGTTCGCAGTAGATGTTGCCCGTCGCATCCGCGCCATCGACATCGGCGGCGAGCGACGCCATCGCGGAGCGGATCAGGCTCCTCAGTTGCTCGAGCTTATGCCCAAGATCGCGTTCGACGGCAGGAGGCCGGGACGGCTCTTGCGGCAAGAAGGTGCTCGTCTGCGAGAACGACGGCGCGGGCCGTTCCTCCGCGAGGGGCATCGCCCCGGTTGCGATTTGCGCAGCTCGCACACTTGCGGCGGCGCGAATGCGGGCGGAGCGGACGCTGGCTTGCGCATAGATTTGAGCCGCGACCAGGATGAACGTGCCGCCGAGAAAAACCTGCCAGTCCTTGGCCCAGCTGTAGGCAAGCCAAAGGGCGTTCGGGATCGACCGCATGACGAGGTGTCCTGCGTGGCCCACGGAGACCAACCAGTTCGCTGAATCCATGTGCGTAACTCTCGGAGGCTGGCGGACGATACGTCGTATCCCATGTCATCGCCATGATGCCACCGGCACTTGGTTTCGGCAGTTTCGGCAAGCACTTGTGGCCGGCGTCGAACCGGGACGCTGCTGCCTGAGGCGCTGGGGGGTGTGATCGCCACCTGCGGCCCGCGGGTTGTCCACAGCTCAATTAACCAAAAATAAAGCGACTCGGGCTATGAAATGTTAGCTCTGAGCGCCCACCGGGTGGTTCGATGACGGTCTTTCTGGCAATCGCGATTTGGTTCGGCGCTTCGGCGCTTTTCGCGCCGCTCATCGGCCAACTGCTGTTTTCACTAAATGTTGCGTATCCGGCCGCGCGCACCGCACGACTTGCTCCGCTTTCGCGCCCACTGGGCGGACGCGCCTTTGACCGTCGCCGCGCCGTGCACACTTCATGGCCGCGCAAGCCTCTTGTGCAAAGCAAGTTCGGCTGAAAACCGTCTCCCCAGAATAACCGTTAAGCGAATGACAGGTTCGCCCAAGAAATGTCGCCCGCACCGGGGCACAAAAGGCCGACCTCTGCGTTTTCGAAACATGGTTAAGGAGTCGTAGTCACGGTTTCGTCTCAATTTGGTCCGATAGCTAACTGTACGATGTACCAGAATCGAATTCCGTAAACTTACAAGTAATCTGGACCAGTTTGGGGATTGCCTCTAAAACCTTACGGGATAAAGCGTAATTTGAATGAACTCGCCTAGGGTAATGGGCACGCGTCGCGCGGCTTGGAAGCTGCATAGAACGTAAGAAAACTCGGTATGGCGCGGTGAGGGGTTGTTGATGAGCTTAGATGGCGTATCGCCAAAGAGCATAACTTCGTCGTTGCGGCTTGCGGCGACGAACGTCAAACCCGCCGTTTCAGATTCCGCGCACCGGCGCCCGGCCAGCGACGACAAACGTGGCGTCAGAGGTCAACAGACTGCGGAAGCGAACCGGCCGACAGAACAACTGCAGCAGGCCCCTCGCCGCTTTCCCCGTTATGTGCCGGCCGCCAATGTCGCGCAGCTCCTCCTGGACATCGTTCTGATCGCCGCGACCCAGGCCACGGTCCTGCTTCTGATCTATCAACGGCTCGGCTTGGAGGGCATGGCACAAGCCGGCGTCGTCGTCTGCTTCTCCGTCCTCGTCGTTCTGCTCTTTTTCTACGCCACCGGCTGCTATCGCCGGGACGCGATACTGAATACATCGCTTTCGATGGCGCGGCTTCCGATCGCGCTGTCGTTCGCGGCGGCCGTGATTTTCGTGGCGCTGCACTATGGTTTTCCCTACCTCTATCCGTCGGCGCGCGTCTATCTGAGCATCAGCCGCGACGTCACGATCATCCTGATCGGGACAAGCATTTCGCTCGGTGCCGCCCTCGTCAGCCGCACCATCATCCGCATCATGCTCAATCTGAATTTGTTCCGCCGGCGCGTGCTGGTGATCGGCACCGGCAAACGCGCCCGCTATATCCATGAATTGAACGAGAGCCACGCACACGGCACGCTGCAGGAGATCCACTTCGCCAGCGAAGCGATCCTCAAGGACGGTTCGATGAAGCCGCGTTTGGCGCCAGACCGCAACGCTCGCTTTCCGCTGTCGCTCTCCGCGGTCGACGAACTTTCGATGCGGCTCGATATCGACGAGGTCGTCGTGGCGCTGGATGATCGGCGCGGCATCAATCTCGACGGCCTTCTGCAGTGCAAGGCGCAAGGCTTCCCCGTGACCGACTTCAATTCCTTCATCGAGCGGATGACGGGGCGAATCGACCTGGCCTGGCTGGAAATTTCCTGGCTGCTGCATTCGACCGGCTTCCAGATGCGCATGCTCGACGACGGCATCAAGCGCGGCCTCGACATCGTGCTCAGCTCCTTGGCTCTCTTCGTGAGCCTTCCGATTTTGCTGCTGTCGATGCTCGCCGTGCGCCTCGACTCGCCGGGCCCGATCTTCTATCGCCAGGAGCGCGTCACTTTGAATGGCCGCGTGTTCTGGCTCATCAAGCTTCGCACCATGTATCAGGACGCCGAGACCAACGGGCCGAAGTTTGCCGACGAAAAGGACCCGCGCATCACCAAGGTCGGCGCCATTCTGCGCCGCACGCGTCTCGACGAGATCCCCCAGCTTCTCAACATTCTCTGGGGCGACATGTCGATCGTCGGACCGCGCCCGGAACGGCCGTGCTTCGTGGCGGAACTCTCGCAAGAGTTGCGCCTCTACAAGCTTCGTCACAGCGTCAGAGCCGGACTGACGGGCTGGGCTCAGATCAACTATCGCTATGGCGCGTCGTTCGAAGATTCCCAGCGCAAGCTCGAATACGACCTCTTCTACATCAAGAATTTCAGCCTGCTGCGCGATGTGGCCATCATGCTGCAGACGCTGCGGGTGGTGCTCTGGCCCGATGGCGTGCGCTAGCCCAGCGCCGTTGATGCGCTGATCCTCTGCTGGTCGGCCGATGCCGACTCTGCCGCGTCCCGCCTGCCATTGCATGCCAAGGTTCAACCCAATATCACCGCCACGAGCGCAACTGGCCGGCAGGTCCCGAGACCGTGAATGACAAACCCTGACGACACGCGCGGGACCTGCCTCGTCGGCGCAGGACATATCGCCGGGATACACGCCGAAGCGCTGCGCGCGCTCGGTATCCCGCTGACAGCGGTGGTGGATCCCAACGGCGCGGCCCGCCAGAGACTGGCCGAGCGCTATAAGATTGGAAAAAGTTTCGCGTCGATCGAGGAGGCGCTCGCGTCGGGCAGCTTCAGTCGGGCTCACGTCCTCGTCCCCCCGGATCTCCATGCGGCGACGGCGCTGCCGCTGGTGCGGGCCGGCAAGGCAGTTCTCATCGAGAAGCCGATCGCAACCGACAGCGCGGCGTGTCAGGAGCTTGTCGACGCCGCATCATCTGCGCCGGTCGGCGTCAATCAGAACTTCGTCTTTCATCCGGCATTCGTTCGCCTTCGCGATGCGGTTCACCAACGCAGGCTTGGTCTCCCGCGATTCGTCAACGTCATCTACCACGCGCAACTTCGCCAGCTCGACTCCCGCCAATTCGGTCACTGGATGTTTCGCGAACCGCGCAATCTGTTGCTGGAGCAAGCCGTCCATCCCATTTCGCAAATCGCTGTTCTCCTGGGCGAAATCCAGACGATTCAGGCAGCAGGCAGCCAGCCTATCGAAATCGCTCCCGGGGTCAGGCTCGTTCCCTCTTTCAGCGCGACATTGTCCGGCACAACGGTCCCCGCGTCGCTGCGTTTTGCCGTCGGAGAGGAATTCCCGGTCTGGCAGGTGAGCGTGGTGTGCGATGACGGCATCTTGTTCGCCGATATTCTTGCGAACCGATTCTGGTCCCAGACGCGGACCCGCTGGCTGGAACAGGTCGATGACTTTGTTTCAGGTCAACGTCAGGGCTTCGCACTTGGCTTTGCCAGTTGGAGAAACCTTCTCTCCTACGGACTTTCGACGCTGGGCCTGGTTGGACGTTCTGACTCCTTCTTCCAGTCGATGCGCGTCAGCATCGCCGACTTCCACGCTGCCGTCGATCACGGGACAAAGCCGCTGCTCGACGCGCAATTCGGCGCCGAGGTCGTTTCGCTTTGCGACCGCATTTCCACACAGATCGCGCCTGCAAGCGTGCCTCGCTCGCCGCGCCCGCTCCCAAACGAGACCAGCCAGCGCGACGTTGCCGTGCTCGGCGGAACGGGATTCATCGGTACTGCTTTGGTCAGGCGCCTCAGCGCGGCCGGGATGACGGTATCGGTCATGGCGCGCAACACGACAAACCTGCCGGCGGAATTCAACGCTGAGGGTGTGACGCTCCATCGCGGCGACATCCGCGATCCCACAGATGTTGCACGCGCGATCGCAGGGACGAAGTTCGTCGTCAACCTTGCCCATGGCGGGGGCGGAGCAAGTTGGGAGGAGATCCGCGATGCGATGGTCGGCGGTGCGGAAACCGTTGCCAGAGCCTGCTTGTCGGATGGGAACAAGCCCCTCATTTATGTCGGCTCGATTGCGGCGCTTTATCTGGGACCTGACGCCGGCACCGTGACGGGAAGCGCCATGCCCGACGCGCAGGCCGAGAGCCGCGCAGACTATGCGCGCGCCAAGGCGCTGTGCGAGGTCCGGCTTGCCGAGATGCGCCGCCAGTCGGGGCTCGCGGTGACGGTCCTGCGCCCGGGACTGGTGGTCGGTCAGGGAACATCGCCGTTTCATTCGGGACTGGGATTTTTCAACAACACCCAGCACTGCATCGGCTGGAACGAGGGACGAAATCCATTGCCCTTCGTTCTTGTCGAAGACGTCGCGGACGCGATCGTCCTTTCGCTGGACCGCCCGAGCGAGGGGAAAAGTTACAACCTGGTCGGAGATTTCAGGCCCAGCGCTCGCGACTATCTGGCGGAGCTCGCGCGACGCCTCCACAGGCCGTTGCGGTTTCATGGCAAGAGTCCGTATAGCCTCTATGCCAGCGAAGTGGGCAAGTGGTGCGTGAAACGTATTGGCGGCCGCAAAATCCCCATGCCCTCCTTGCATGACATTCTCTCGCGCGGGTTGAAGGCCCAGTTCGACTGCGGCGATGCCAAGTCGGAGCTCGGCTGGCAGCCGGTTGCCGATCTCGACGCCTTCTACGCCAGCGCCTTCGGGCCCACTTGCGCGCAATGAGCGACAAGCCGCGTCAGCCACTGTTGCTGAGCGTCTTCTCCACGTTCGGCGTCGGCGGCCCGCAAGTTCGCTTCGCGGCCATCGCCAACCACTTCGCCGACCGGTTCCGGCACGTGATCCTAGCCATGGATGGCGATTATTCCTGCAGCGAGCGACTGAAGCCCGACCTCAACGTCGATTTCTGGCCGCTCGATCATCGCAGAGGCCAAGCAATAACCAATCGGCGCCTGTTCAGACAGATCCTGCGCGCCACGCATCCCGCGTGCCTGGTGACGTACAATTGGGGCACGATCGAATGGGCCATGGCCAACCTGCCGAAGATCGCACGCCACGTGCATGTCGAAGACGGTTTTGGGCCAGAGGAAGCGACGCAACAGTTGCGAAGACGCGTGTGGGCGCGGCGCATCCTGCTCAGCAACAGCGACGTGATCGTGCCCTCGCACCAGCTCGAACGCCTGGCGCTCGATGTCTGGCACCTGAGGCCTGGCAAGGTTCACTACATCGCCAACGGCATCGATTGCGCACGCTTCGCGCATGCCGGAAGCGAACCCCGCGTTCAACAAGACGATCTGCCCGTGATCGGAACGGTGGCGGCGTTGCGCGAAGAGAAAAACCTGATCCGTCTGCTGGACGCGTTCCACCTTGTGCGTGCAAATCACGCATGCCGTCTCGTCATCTGCGGCGACGGCCCGGAGCGCGAGAAACTCGTCCGGCATGCTGCGACGCTCGGGATCTCAAGTGACGTGACATTCATGGGTCACGTGAGCGATGTGGAGAGAGTCTATGCCGGCCTCGACATCTTCGCCTTGTCGTCCGACACCGAACAGATGCCGACGTCGGTGATCGAGGCGATGGCCGCGGGATTGCCCATCGTGTCGAGCGATGTCGGCGATGTGCGCACCATGGTCGCGACGCAGAACCAGCGATTTGTCGTTCCGACGGACGCGCGATCCCTCGCGCATGCGTTTGCGGAATTGCTGACGGATGAAACCTTGCGGCGCGAGATTGGCGCCGCGAACCAGGCGCGCGCTTCGCGTGACTATACAGGAGATCGCATGTTCGCGGCCTATGGCGCGTGGTTCGGCGCGGATCAGGCCACATAGCGTTACTTTCGTCGCGCGAGGATTTCGCTGAAGAGTTCGATCTGTCCCTCGGTCGTCGCTTGCCAGTCGAAA
>Ga0207702_10000337_pt1 | contig 53931 bp, 54 predicted proteins | sample KBSCornC62_FD_184302 | JGI IMG/M metagenome (GOLD analysis project Ga0207702, IMG submission 184302) | Corn rhizosphere microbial communities from Kellogg Biological Station, Michigan, USA - KBS Corn C6-2 (SPAdes) (version 2) | ecosystem: Host-associated > Plants > Roots > Rhizosphere > Soil ...
GCTCGCTCGTGCCGCGGCCGCTTCGAGCAGGCAGTCGTGGTGGTGACCGGCGCGTCCAGCGGCATCGGCCGGGCGGCGGCGCTGCGGATCGCCCGTCGCGGCGGCGCCCTGGCGCTCTGCGCACGCTCGGAAGAGCCGCTGGCCGCGGTCGCCGCGGAGTGCGAGGCCGCGGGCGCCTCGGTCCTGCACCGGACGCTCGACGTCGGCGACGAGGAGGCGGTCGAGGGCTTCGCCGCCGCGGTCGAGGACCGCTTCGGCCGTCTCGACGTCTGGGTCAACAACGCCGCGACGATGGCCTACGGGAGCTTCGACGAGATCCCCTCCGAGGTCTTCCGCGGCGTCGTCGAGACCACCCTGATGGGCCAGGTGCACGGGGCGCGGGCGGCGCTGCGGCGGTTCCGGCGGCAGGGCTCGGGCGTGCTGATCAACATGTCCTCGGTCTGGGGCCGGGTGCCTTCACCCCAGGTGGCGCCCTACGTGGTCAGCAAGCACGCCGTGCGCGCCTTCTCCGAATGCCTGCAGGGCGAACTTGCGGACGAGCCGGACATCCACGTCGCCGCGATGGTCCCGCAGGCGGTCGACACGCCGATCTTCGAGCACGCCGGCAACTACACCGGCCGTCAGGTGCGGCCGATCCCGCCGGTCCTCGACCCCGAGGAGGTCGCGGCCGGGATCGAGGCCTGCGCCGAGGACCCGCTGCGCGAGGTCAGCTACGGCCGCGCCGGGCGGGCGCTGGAGGTGCTGCATGCGGCGCCGCCGCCGCTCTACCGGCGCCTCGCCCATCCCTCCTTCGTCCACGGGACCTGGGGGCAGATGCCCGCCGACCCGGCGCCCGGCAACGTCCTCGCCGCCTCCGGGCCCCATCAGGTCGAAGGGGGCTGGCGGACGCGGCGGCGCGGGGCGCTGCGCCGTGCCTTCCTCGCCGCGACGGGCGGCGCGCTTTCCGGCATTTTGCGGAGGAACGCCTGAGGTTTTGACTTCCGGGCGGTGGGGGTACGGTCCCCCCAACATGCAGGAGGACAGGCTCGCCTGGATCTTCGGATCGTCCCGCAGCGGCAGCACCTGGCTGCTGAAGATGCTCTCCGACCTCGAAGGAGTGGTCCCCGTCGACGACCCCCACCTCGGCCACCACCTCGGCGTCTGGCGCCCGATCCCGCTCGCCTGGGCCGCCTGCGACGACCCGCCTGAGCTGAGCACGCTGCTCGACGTCAAGGCCGAGGAGTCGGGGTACTTCTTCGCCGAGCGCCACCGCGAGGCGTGGTGGGAGCCGCTGCGCCGGCTGATCGCGGCGCGCTTCGAGGCGCAGGCGCCCGAGGCCGGCGTCGCCGACCCCGCGCAGGCCGCGGCCTTCGTCGTCAAGGAGCCGGGCTCGCACGTCGCCCCGTTCCTGGCCGATCTCTTCCCCAGCTCGAAGGTGATCTTCCTCCTGCGTGACGGCCGCGACGTCGTCGACTCCTGGCTCGACGCCTACAGCCACGGCTCCTGGGCGATCCCCGGCGGCGCCTTCCCGGTCAACGAGGAGGGGCGGATCCCGCTGATCCGCTGGCTCTCGGAAGTCTGGGTCTACCGCAGCCGGGCGGTCAAGCAGGCGTATGAGTCGCGCCCCGAGGGGGATCGGGTCCGGATCCGCTACGAGGAGCTACGGGGCGAGACCGAGGCCTGCATGGAGCGGATCTGCGCGATCGTCGGGATCGACGCGGGCCGGGTCCCGGAGGTGGTCGAAGCCCACCGCTTCGAGAAGCTGCCGCGAACCGAGCGGGGGCGGCGCAGCTTCACCCGCCAGGCTCGCCCCGGCGGCTGGCGCGACAACCTCAGCGCCGCCGAGCAGAGGGCGATGCACGAGGCGATGGGCGCCGCCCTGCTCGAGTTCGGCTATGAGGTCGACGAGCCGCTCGCGGCGACGGGCTAGCGGCGCCCCGTCAGGGGCTGGAGCGCAGCCAGTCGAGCCAGCCGGCGGCGAGGACGAGCCGGGCGATCTCGGCGTAGCCGGCGGCGCCGGGATGGGCGCCGTCGCCGACGGCGATCGAGCGTCGCCAGGCCTCGTTGTCGCGCAGGCTTTCGACCAGCGGCACGAAGGGGACGCGGTGGCGGGCGCAGAGCATGCGGTAGGCGTAGGAGAGCTCGGCGATGCGGTCGTTGACGGCTTCATCGTCGACCGCGGCGGGGCCGATGACGAAGCGGCGGATGCCGAGCGCCTGCGCCCCCAGCAGCACCTCTTCCAGCGAGAGCAGCGACTGCTCCTGGGTGCAGCGCCGGTCCTCGTCCTCGAGCGAGACATCGTTGACGCCGAAGGCGAGGACGACGCGCGGGTCGCCCGCGGCCGCTTTGCGCGGCAGCCGCGGCCGCGCCTCGGCGCGCCAGCGGGCGGCGACGTCGGCCGAGGTCTCGCCGCCGACGCCGAGGTTGTAGGACGTGGTGGGGATGCCGTCGCGGAGCGCGGCGGCGACCGCCCGCCCGGTCCAGCCGAGTCCCTCCTCGTCGCCCACCCCTACGGTGTGCGAGTCGCCGAAGAACATGAGATAACGCTCCACCATCCCCACCATGATCGCCGTCGTCTCTGATACCCACATGCCGAAGGGCAAACGCCGACTGCCCGAGAAATGCGTCGAGAAGATCCGCGCCGCCGAGGTGGTGATCCACGCCGGGGACTTCTCGGCGGTCGCGGTTCTGAGCGAGCTGGAAGCGCTCTGCCCGGTCGTCCTCGGCGTCTACGGCAACGTCGACGAGCCGGCGCTGTGGCGGCGGCTGCCGGAAACGCTGGAGGTCGAGGTCGGCGGGCGGATGGTCGCAGTCGTCCACGACGCCGGGCCGAAACAGGGGCGGCTGCGCCGTCTGCGGGCCCGCTTCCCCGAGGCCGACGCGGTGATCTTCGGCCACAGCCATCTCCCCCTGCACGAAGCGCAGAGCGGCTTCCAGATCTTCAATCCCGGCAGCCCGACCGAGCGCCGCCGCGCCCCCCGGGCCTCGATGGGCCTCCTCCACGCCGAGCCGGGCGGCCTGCGCTTCGAGCACCTCTGGCTCGGGTAGGGGGAGCCCAGCGTCCACCACGAGCAGGAGGAATCCATGGCTGAGCTGACGACTTTGGAGGAGAAGCTTGCGGAGGTGCTGGGCCTCGCGGAAGCCGCTTCGAAAGCAACCGAGAAAGTCGAGGGCCTGGTCGACGACGAGGGCATCGCCGAGAGCCTGCGGAAGATGCGCGAGGAGGCCGAGGAGACGGCGCGCCGCGCCACCGGGGTGGCCGAGCAGCGCGACGGCAAGAAGACCGCGATCCTCGACAAGGCGCGGGAGACCAAAGGCGAGGCCTCGGAGATGATGGAGACCTATCTCGGCGACGAGGCGGACGGGCTCGACGGCTTCGAGTTCATGACGATGGCCGAGGCGGGCGAGGTCGGCCACTGGTTGGTCCTGGCGAAGCTGAACGAGCAGGCTGGCGAGGAGCCGATCGCCGAGCTGACGCAGTGGGCGCTGCCGATCCAGGAACGGCATTTCAGCGAGACGAAGGAGTGCGCGCTGGCTCTGGCAGGCGAGAAAGACCCCTACGAGGAGGCCTGAGCCCGGCGATGGCCGCCAACGCAGACGCAGACCGCTTCCTGGCCATCTACCTGAACGACCACCTGGCGGGGGCCACGCTCGGCGTCGAGCTGGCCCGCCGGCTGCGGTCGTCGAACCAGGGCGACGCCGAGTTCGGCGAGCCGCTGGCGCGGCTCTGCGCGGAGATCGAAGAGGACCAAGGGACGTTGGTGCGCCTGATGGAGCACCTCAACGTCGGTCGCGATCAGGTCAAGCCAATCCTCGCAAAGGTCGCCGAGAAGCTCGGCCGCCTGAAGCTGAACGGCCGCATCCGCGGCTACTCCCCGCTCAGCCGCGTCCTCGAGCTGGAGGTCCTCTCCGGCCTGGTCGGCGGCAAGCTCGAGCTCTGGAACGCCCTGGAGCAGTCCTTCGGCGAGTCCCTAGACGGCTTCGACTTCCACGACCTGGCGGCCCGAGCCGACAACCAAGGCCAGCGCCTGGAGGACCTCCACCTAGCAGCAGCCCAAAGAACCCTCCCCGCAGCCACCAGCACCACCCAAGGCATCCCGTAGGCCCAAGCGCCACCGAACCCCCTAAGCCGTCCCCTCGACCCACTCGAACTGCATCAAATTTCCTACCTGCCAGAGGGGAAATTTGATGCAGTTCGAGTGCGGAGGGCGCGGCGGACGTTTTGGAGGAAGGGATCGGGGTCGCGTTCGAGCATCTTCGCGGTGGTGCGGTGGACGTCGTAGCCGGCGGCGGTGAGTTCGACGTCCCGTTGGTAGTCCTTCTCGAAGGCAAGGGGGTCGCCGTGGTAGCTCCAGCTGTCGGTTTCGACGATGACTTTCTGCTCGGACCAAAGGAAGTCAACGAGGTGGCCATCGACGAGGACGTTCACCGAAGGCGTCAGGTCATCGACTTCGCGCCACAGAGCAAGGAAGTCGATCTCGGAAGGAGATCTGGTCTCCAGCGCCTCGGGATCCACTTCAAGCGCAATGCGCCGCAACTTGCCAATGCCTTTGCAGCCTCGCCGTCGGGAGGTGACGCGGGCGAGCCGCGGCCATGAGAAGTCGTCCCGCTTGTAGGCCTGCACGAACATCCGCTCCAGACGCTTCGCATCAGTGCGGCCAGCCGCATCGAGAAGCACCCGCTCCATGACCGTCACCGGTATCCCCCGCTCCACCGTCACTTCATAAGGCTCCAGCCGCCGGGTCTGATGAAGCTTCACTCCACGATGCCCTTTGGGGTGAAAGCCACCCGACTGCCGCAGCACCTCGATGGGCCCACGCGAGCCGCACATGCCCCAGAGACGCCCGGCATCGAAGTGCGAGAGGATAGCCCCTGGCCCGCAGGCGAGCACTGCCGCCATCGACCGACCTTCCCGCGTGAGCCGCGTATGCGCTAAGGCGTACACGCCTTGGTGAAGCGGCACCAGCAGACCACCCGCTCGCCGACTGGTCACAGTCCGTTCGTTGAGTCCCTGCTCCAACAACTGCCAGGTAGCGAAGACGCCGTGCTGCTTCTCGGCGAAGCCCCGCATCAAGGCGGTCGCCTCCCGGTCCTTCACTCGGACCTCCCACCTCTCCGAACTGCATCAAATTTCCTACCTGCTGGAGGGGAAATTTGATGCAGTTCGGAAGAGGGGACCCATGCGTTCGGCATAGCCTGAACGCTGGCGGGTTTGGGCGCGCGGGTGGCGCGCGCTTTTCAACATTTCGTGCGCCTGATGCGCGTGGAACTGCTACTTCCGCCCGGTACGTCGACCCGACCCGGGTGTTGGGGTCACACTACGCCGCGGACATCGAGACCGACCATTGGTCGGCTACCTGCTGGGCGGCTGCTTTCTCCTCGGTGAGGATTGATTCGGCTAGGGCCGCCGTCTCCTGGTCGCCGGCACGCTCGGCTACCCGCTTCAGCAGCTCGTAGGCGGCGATCTCCAGGTTCTCGACCGCGTAGGAGAAGCCGGCCAGCTTCGCCGGGGTGTCCGGCTGGGCGGCGAAGAAGGCGCCCCAGTTGAGGGCACCGAGTTTGAGCATCGCGTCCTTGACCGCCGAAGGGGAGGCGCCGCGGTCGTCGAGACGGCGCTCGATCTTCTCCAGGTGCGCTTCGGTCTCCTCGAGGTGGCGGGCGAAGGCCTCGGCCAGAGGCGCCGGGACATCCAGCTCCTTGCTTTTCTCCAGGAGTTGCTTCGACTGACCCTCCAGCGCGTGGATGTCGGAGAGGTAGGAGTTGAGCTGCTCGCCGAGGTCGTCGGGGTCGACTTCGCGCAGCCCCTGCTCGACCGCTTCGTCGAAGGCCGCCGCCACCCGCCCCGCCATCTCGCGCTCCTCGTCGGCGATCGCCAGCGCCATCTCTGCCGTCGCCGCGTCGCCGGCTTCGCGCGCCGCCCGCGCCAGCAGCTCGTAGGCCGCCACCTCCATGTGCTCGTAGGAGAAGGCGTGCATCGCCAGCTTCGTCGGCGTGTCCGGCTGGGACTTGGCGAAGAGCACCATCCCGAAGCCGCCCGCCTGCCCCGCCACGTCCTTCACCTTCGATGGCGAGGCGTCGTGGGCCTCGAGCCGCTCGCGCACCCGCTGCTCCTGGCCTTCGGTCTCGGCCAGGTGCCGCCGGAAGGAATCGGCGAAGGGACCCTCGACGAGGTCCGGGGCGCGCTTCATCTGCACGAGCGCCTGCTCCTCGATCGAGTGGGCGTCGGTGAGGTACTTGACGAGCTGGGTCTGGGGATCGTTGTCAGGCATGTGAGCCAGCTACCCGGGCGGCCGCGGCCCACACGCCCCCAAGTCCGATCTTTAGACACGAGGGCGCGGGATCTCACCGCCCTGCGGCGAGCCAAAAGCGCGGACGCCGCGCGCCTCAGGCGCGGGCGAAGTCGCCGGGGGTGGCACCGTCGCCGTCCCCCTGCTGGTCGCCTCGCAGGCGCACCGGCACATGCAACCGCACGACCGTCACGCCGTCCCCGGAGCGGATCTGGACCAGCTCGCAGAGCTGGTTCACGAGCCAGAGGCCGCGCCCGCCCTCCTGCTCGAGCCCCGGCCGCAGGCAGCCGACCAGCGGCTCCTCTATCCGGCCGTGGTCCTCGACCTCCGCCAGCAGGCTGCCGCCCTCGTGCCAGAGGCGCACCGTCCCGCTGCCGCCCCCGTGTATGACGCTGTTCGCGGCAAGCTCGCTCGCCGCGGTCACCAGGTCGGCGACGCCCCGGGGGTCCATCCCCACCCGCTCGCCCGCGGCGGCGACACGGCGGCGGACCTCGGAGAGCTCCTCCAGCCCGAAGCGGACCACCTCGGGGGACTCCGCAGGCGAGGGCAACTGCCCGCCAAGGGTGTCGGGCTCCTGCTCGAAGGCGGCGCTCGCCTCGGTCTGGCCTTCCCGCGAAATCAGACGATGGGATCTAGCCGCCGCCTCCAGCTCGTCGTCCGGGAGGGCGCGCGCGTCGAACGGGCAGAGCAGCGACCAGGTGGGCGCCCGCCCGAAGACGAGGTTGAGCAGGGCGTCGTAGCGGCGGCACTCCGCCAGTGCCGCGGGGCTTCGCCGGCTCCCGACGGCTTCGCCGACCGCGCGCACCGAGCGGCCGCCGCTGCGATCGACGAAGTCGCGCCAGAGCGAGACGAGCAGGGCGGGATTGCGGCCGACCTCCTCGATCGGCAGGAAGCGGATCCGCTCCGCCTCGCGCCCGAGCTCGCCTTCCAGCAGCCTCGCCCGAGCGCGGCACACGGCGACCAGCGCCGGCTCCCCGGCCTCCAGGCCATCGCGCAGGAACGGAATCGTCCCTGCCAGGTACTCGTCGGCGCCCTCGTAGATCAGCGCCTGATGCTGAAAACCGGCGTGTTCCATGGCGTTTCGGGGTTATTTCCCGGCTGATATTTCTTCAAACGAGAGTTTGGTCACTTAGGCACCGGGTAACCAGACAACTGGCACAAAGGTCACAGAGCTGATTGTGTCGACTGTAGAACCGCTCACTTCTCACGGCGTCGCACGGAGACTGGGAGAGGCCGTCGATGTCGCGTTCAGAGACCCGGAGAAGAGATGAATCCCCCGCCCGCAGCCCTCAGCAAAGACGTCAGCAGAGCCCACAACGAGATCCGCAACCCGGAACTTCCCCCCGCCCGGGCCCGCGAGCGCCTGGTGCAGAGGGTTCGCGCCGCCCGCAAGCGCCTGCCGCAAACTCCGGCCGGGCGTTTGGCAAAAACTCAGTAGTGCGTTAATCTCATTTGAGGGCTAGGTCGGTACCGCCATGCGGTAACCAGCTGGCTCGGCAAGCAAGCAAGGCGAGACCGCGGCACCAATCTTTGGGCGTTCCGGGACTTCCCAGATTTCGAGAAGGGAGTTCCCGAATTGCCTAACACCGACTTCAAAGTCCATGACGGCCTGCTGGCGGTCCAGCAAGCGTCAGAAGGCCCTCGGCTGCGGATATCGCTCGAGGGCGAGATGGACCTGACCAACGCCGAGACCGCAGCGGCGACTCTGCGGGAAGCGCTGCTCTGCGGCAAGGACGTCGTCGTCGACCTCGGCAAGCTCGAGTTCCTCGATTCGACCGGGATCGCGATGCTGGTGGCGGCGATGCGCGGAGGCGGCGAGCGGCTCAGCTTCCTGCCCAGCGAGCACGGTGCGGTCGTCCGCCTGCTCTGCCTCACCGGCCTCGACGAGCGGATGACCTTCGCCTCACCCGGCACGCTGTTTCCCGGTTCCGAGGACGCGGCTTCCGAGCCCCTGCAGCCCGCCGCTTAGCGGTTCTAGCCCGACCCGACCTCCGGGCCGGCCGACCGCCTCGGCGGCGCGGGCGCGCCACGGTTCGCGGGGGCCGGTCAGCACCGCGCCCGCCTCGAGCCCGGCGAGAGCGCCGAGCGAGCGCAGCGCCCACCCCCGGCTCGTCCCGCTTCCCCATCCCTCCCGCGCTGCGCCAGGCGCCGCCGCAGCTGCCGCTCGGAATGGGCGGCGACGGGGATCACCGAGTCGCCGTAGCGGACGCCGCCGAATCGCAGCCGCTGCAGCACCGCCAGCCAGGCGCAGACCCCCCGCTCGAGGATCCAGACCGGGGCGAGCAGCGAGGAGGTAACCGGGAAGACGCGAGCGCCGCCATCCCGCCGCCGCCCCAGCTCAGCGGCGGCGATCGCAACCCCCGCCGCCACCGACACGCTGCGACCTCGACCAAAACGCCGACGGGACGAAAAGCGTCTATATGGAGCGGTTTTCGTCCCGTCGGCAGCGGCGAGGCGCCAATCCAGAAGGAGCAACGGCACCACCGCGAGCCACAGCGCCATCCGCAGCGGCATCGCGAAGTCGTCGTAGGCCTGGCGGGTGCGCTGGCCCCAGAAGTGGGCGGCAGAGGGCGGGACGCGGGCGACGTAGAGATCGAGCGGCGAGGCGACGGTGCCCCCGTGGGCGCGGACCGTCCGCATCAGCTCCAGGTTCTCGAAGAGGACGTCGCCGTCGTACATCCCCGCCGCCAGCAACCGCGAGCGCCGCACCGCCAGCGTCCCCGGATAGTCGCGGCCGAGGCTGCGGTTGAGCAGCGTCCGCGCCGTGTCCCAGCGGGCGTGCCACGGCAGGCGGTCGAAGTAGTTCTGGGGACGGACGAGGTCGCAGCCGTCGAGCAGATCGGCCGTCCGCCGCAGCGCCTCGGGCTCGTAGCGGACGTCGTCGTCGGCGATCACCACCCGCTCACAGACGGCGAGCGCCACCCCGGTCCGCACGCCGGCGACTTTGCCCATCAGCCACTCCTCCCCCTCTCCCGGCGGGACGTGCCGCACATGCTCCCCCCAGGCGGCGGCGTTAGCGGCGAAGACGTCGGGGTCGGAGCCGTCGACGACGATCACCTCGGCGACCAGCGGCGCGATCCGCGCCAAGTACTCCGCAAGTTCCTCCCGCTGCGCCCCGTCCCGCCAGCGCACCGGCACCACATAGGAGAGGTTCAGCCGGTCGAACTGCATCAGATTTCCGGTCTCCCAGACATGAAATCTGATGCAGTTCGCCGGATCGGGGCGCGGTTCTTGCTCATGCGGCCCGCTCGCTTTACGCCGGGACGGCGGTCGGCTCGCGCAGCGAGCTCTCGCCGCGCTCCCAACTGTCCATCAGGTGGGTCGCCCAGCGGGCCTCGACCTGCAACAGCGCCCGGGCGCCGTAGAGGATGTCGGCGGCGACCCCGGGCTCGTCGGCCGCGAGGCCGCCCGCCAGGTCCCAGGCGGCGATGTTCTCGTGCACAGCGTCGGCCTCGACGTGCTCGTCGTAGAAGTGGGTCGCCTCACGCACGCAGCCGAGGCGGCGCAGGGCGTTGCCGTAGCGGCGGTTGGGGATCGAGGAGGTCATCTCGAAGCCGGCCAGGTGGCCGACGAGGGCGCCACGGCGGCGCCGGTGCAGGCCGAAGCCACTCATCAGGTTGACAGTCGCCAGCGTCACCCCTGGCAGCTGCTCCAGGTAGGCGCCGTAGGTCGGATCGAGCCCGAGCGCCGCCATCGTCTTCGCGAAGAGGACCGCGTGCATGCGCTCGGCGCTGCCGCCGCCGTACTCGTCGGCCTGGACCTCGAGCAGCGCCGCCTTCGGCCCGGGCGAGAGCCGCGGGATCGCCCAGGAGTGCGGGTCGGCCTCCTTCAGCTGGTAGGCGGAGCGGTGGATGACGTGCTCGCGCATCTGCTCGAGCGTCCCCTGCGTCTCCATGTAGCGCGAGAGCGGCGGCCCGGGGTCCTCGGCGACGACCTCCTGCAACGCCGCGCCCACCGAGGCCAGCTCCTGGTCGGTCGCGGGCTCCACCAGCTCGTCGACGGCGGCTTCGAAGGGGCGCTCCAGCTCCGCCCGGAAGGCCAGCAGCGAGGGCGCCCACTCCCAGCCCGGGTCGACACCGCGGATCTCCGTGTAGTGGACCTCGTAGGCGACGTAGAGCGCCAGCTGCAGGTCCTCGTCGGCGATCGGATCGCCGGACTCGACTGCCTCCGGCGGCTCCAGCCCCGTGCCCGGCGGCCCTTCCAGCGCCTCGAACAGCCGCCCGCTCAGCGGTCCGCGCGGCGACGGCAGCTCGATCAGTCGCGCGGCCATGGCTCCGCCCCGCTCGGGGCTTCGAACCCGATCAGCTTGTGGGTGCCGTCGCAGAACGGGCGGATCCGCGACTTGCCGCAGCGGCAGAGCGCGATCGTCCGCCGCTCGGTCGGCAGCGCGTTCCCCTCCTGGTCGGTGACGACGAAGTCGCCGCGGACGAGGTAAGGGCCGTCGGGATAGGGGGTGATCGTGACTGGCGCGGACTGGTCGGCGTTGGGGTCCACCACAACCGGCATACCCGGAGCCGGCGCTGATAAATCCGGCTTCCTGTGGGTAGAAGATGTGCATGAACGAGCAACCAGCCACCACCTCCGCCGAGTCGAACGGCAAGGCCGCCTTCGACTCCATCCGCGCCGAGATCTCGCGCGAGATGGTCCGCCTCTACAAGGAGCTGTTCGGCCGCGGGCCGACCAAGGCCCGGACCGAGTTCGCCGGTCCCGACATCGTCATCTGCACGCTGGAGAACAGCTTCACCCCCGCCGAGCGCAGCCTCGCCGAAATGGGCGAGCACCAGCGCCTGCGCGACACCCGGATGTACTTCCAGTCGGCGACCGCGGACAAATTCCGCGAGATCATCGAACGGCTCACCGGGCGCAAGGTGCGGGCCTTCATCAGCGGCCTCGACGCCGGCGTCGACGTCTGCTGCGAGGTCTTCTACCTCGAGGACGGGCACGCCGGCTCCTGACGATGATTCGGATTCCGGCCTTGGGGTAATCACCCGACAGGGCCGGAGCGGCGTCCACCGCGCATCGGCACTTTTTCACCCACGGAACGCGTCTCACCACCACGGTGACGAGCGGATCGCCAGGGGTCCATAGATCTCGTCAAGCAGGAGGACCACTGTATGAACCGCGGACCGATTCCGCTCAACTTGCACGCGGCTTTGGAGCCGCTGATGGCTGTAGTGATCATCGCCGCCCCCTGGATCTTCGGGTTCAGCGGCACCGACAGCGCCACCGTCATCTGCGTCATCGTCGGCATAGCGATGCTGCTGGTCGGCTCGATGACCGACTGGCGGATGTCGCTGGTGCGGCTGATCCCGTTGCGGATGCACCTGGCGGGCGACCTCGTGCTCGGCGCCGTGCTCGTCCTCAGCCCGCTGGTCTTCGGCTTCGCCGACGAAGGCGGGCCGACCCGCTTCATGGTGATCGCCGGCGTGCTCGAGCTGATGACGGCGCTGATGACCCGCTGGGACCGCACCGAAGCCGAGGCGACTTACACGCGCGAGCGGCAGACCCCCGCCGCGCACTAGTCACCCCGAGGTCCGAGCCGCGCGACTGGAGTCCTTTCCCCTTCAAGGGCTCCAGCCGTGCGGCAGGACCGGGTCTCCTCATCCGCAAGACCGCGAGGAACTGGAATCGTGGTTCCTCGCGGTCTCACGGTTCAGTTCTCCTCTTCGCCGACACGGTCGCGGATCGAGGCGACGACCTCCGGTTCGAGCGGCTCGACCGCGACCAGGCGATCGGGGAAGACCAGCAGGGCGCCGTGGTCGGCGTCGAGGTCGAGGTCCTCGCTCAGCTCTCCTGCCAGCTCGACGACGACTTTGCCCTCGACGCCGGCGTCGTTTTTCCAGGCGAGGTAGCGATAAAGGCCCTCGCGGCTGGGGAAGACGGCGAGACCTTTACGCCGGGTGCGGTGGATCTCGCCGCTGCCCTCGCAGGTGGGGCAGGTCTGCTCGAAGCGGACCCGCCCCTGACAGGCGGGGCAGTCGGGGCCGGCGCCGCCCTCCATGCAGGAGAAGCACTCGTAGATGGTGGTGCCTTTGCCGCCGCACTTGTCGCAGGGGCCGTGTTCGGGCTCGCCCCCACGGCTCGCTCACCTGGTTGTCGGGGTCGAGCAGGGCGCCCGGGTCCTCCGCCGCGGAGTAACAGTGGAAAAAGCTACGCGCCACGGAGGCCATCGGCGCCTGAGAGGCGGCTGCTAGCTGCCGTCGCCGTTCTTCCGCTTCCCGCGCTTGCGCTCCTCCTTCGCCGAAGCCGCGGCTTCGGCGACCGCCTCGGCTTCGCGCTCACGCGCCGCGGCCTTCTCTTTCGCCTCCAGGCTCTCTTCCTTGGCCTCGAGCTTCTCCAGCTGTGCGGTCTTCTCGGCTTTGGCGTTCGAGCGTTTGACTTTCGCCGCTGATTTTTTCGCCTTGCGCTTTTTTTCCTTCTCTTTCTCGGCGGCTTTGGCCTCGCGGTCGCGGCGGCGTTTCTCGGCTTTGCGACGCTCCTGCTCGGCTTGGCGACGCGCTTCGGCAGCGGCCTCCTCGGCAGCTTTGCCGAGCTCGGCCTGCCGCTGCTCAGCCTCGCGCTCTTCGACCTCGGCTTTCTCGCGCAGCTCGACGGCGCGCTCGCGCTCTTTCGTCGCCAGCAGGGCGGCGCGGCCTTCTTCGCGCAGATCCTCGTCGCGGAAGAGGACCCCGGTCGCGCTGCGAGCGCCGGCCTCGGCCCGGTCGACCAGGTGCTTCGCCCCCGAGTCGGAGCCGCCGAGGGCCCCGAGGGCGAGGTCGACCGGCGTCCGTGCCAACTTGATCGACGAGTTGAAGATCGTCTTCGAGATCGTCGGCATCGACATCTAGCTCTCCTCCTTCGGATCGATTACCGCCGCGGCCTCTTCGGCCCGGTCGGCTTCGCGCTCCAGCGCGGCGGCCTCGCGCTTTGCCTCGTTCTTCTCGGCCGCGGCCTCCTGGCGTTTGGCCTGGGCGCTCTGTTCGCCGGCGAGGCGCCGGCGCTCGGCCTGGGCTTTCTCGACCTGGGCCTGCTGGGCGGCGAGGCGCTCCTCCTCGGTCCGTTTGCGCTCGGCCTCCTCTTCGGCGGCGATCTCCTGGGCCTCCAGTTCGACCTCCCGCCGCTCGGCCACGGTCTCGGCGCGCTCGGCCTCGATCTCGGCTTCGGTGTCCTTGCGCTCGGCCTCCGCGGCCTGCTCGGCCGCCTCGGCCTGAGCGTCGGCCTGGACCTCCTGCAGCTGGCCCTCGCGGTGCAGGTCTTCGCGGCCCAGCGCCGCTCCGGCCACCTGCTTGGCCTTGCCGACCACCTTGCCCAGCGGGCCGCCGGCGACGCGCTCTTGCTCGCTCACGCGCGTGCTCCTTTCAAGCTCGTTCTCTGAAGTCCCATCGCCATGCGTCTACCCAAGCGAGGGCCGGGCCGAACCGTGCAACGGGTCACATATCCGCGCGGTTTTGGATGCGGCGTTCGTCCTTTCCCCTCCATATGCTCGGGAAAGGACGAACGCCGCGGTCAGTAACGGAGGATCGCGGCGACGCCTTCGGCCTCGGCGAGCGGCTCGGCGAGCTCGTCGCCGACGATCGTCACTGTGGAGCTGCCGGCGAAAGCGGCGCGGAGCATGGACTCGACGTCGCCGTCGAGGGCACGATCGAGGACAAGGTGGTCGACGCGGCCTTCGGCCAGCGCCTCCTTCGTCTCCTGGATCCCGGCCGAGCCGCGGCTACCGCCCTTCGCCTCGCCCAGCGCCCGCTCGACCACGGCGCGGTCGCGTTCGCCGTCGAGCCGCTCGATCGCCGCGGCGACGGTCTCGCCCAGCTTGCCCGTCGGGACCGAGATCAGGTCCCCGTCGCCGCCGCGGACGACCTTCGCCTTCGCCGCGTGGAAGCCGCCTTCGAACGTTTCGGCGTCCTTGGCGGGGCCGAAGACGATCGCCTCGGAGAGCCCCTGCCCCTCCAGCGCCCGCGCCGCCAGCTCGCCGCACTCGGCGAGGAAGCGATGCCGGTTGTGCTCGAGGCGTTCGCCGTACTGGTCGTGACCGGAGGCGCTGACCCCCTGAGCGCGCGAGGGGTTGTTGGTGCTCTGCGATTTGCGCTCACGCCAGTCGAGGCTGAAGAGGCTCAGTTCCCAGTCCTCGAGCTCCTGGAGGGTGCCTCCCTCGCAGCGCAGCAGCCGCACCCGCTCGGCGGAGACGACGGCGACGCCGCGGGCGCCGCCGCGGCAGACGAGGGCGATCAGCGGCGCGACGGCCGGCTCGGGGGCGTACTCGACGCAGGCGTCGGGGACCGGCGGCGCGCCCGTCCCCCACCAGTGCTCGACACCTTCCTTCTCGGCGACCTCGACGAAGCCGACTTCGCCGCGCGGCGGCGGCCGCAGGTCGCCGTCTTCGAACCGCTCGATCAGGCGTTTCGCCGTCGCCCGCAGGGCGACCCGCAGCTCGTGCTCGACTTCCTTGCGGGTCTCGAGTACCGCGTCGAGGGCGTTGCGCAGCTCGGTCCGCCAGGCGCCGCCGCGGTCGGCGGGGTCGAACCCGATGTAGACGGAGAGGACTCCCAGCGGCGGGCGCCATTCGCTGACCTCGCGGGCTTCCTCCCAGGTCGGTTCGCTCATTCGCTCACTCCTCCTTGATCGGGTGCGCCTCGGCTACCCCAGCCGCCCGCGTCGAGAAACCAGCCCGCCTCCCGAACTGCATCAAATTCTGGCCCTAGAGGGGCCAGAATTTGATGCAGTTCGATTCGGGTGATGACGGGTAGGACAGTAGCCATGAAGCCACGACTCGAGACGCCGTTCCCCGGGCCGCCGCAGCCGGACCCCACGCCCCCCTCGCCCACTCCCGACCCGGGTCCGCCGGCGCCGCCTTCGCCCGACCCGGAGCCGCCGCGACCGGATCCGGGGCCGCCGGAGCCGCAGCCGCCGGTCGATCCACCCGAGCCGCAGCCGCCGGCACCGGAGATCCTCGCCGTCGCCGGTTAGGAGATGGCCGGCTCCGCGTGCGGGAGGACGGCGTCCTTTGCCTCCTCCGGCGTCAGATCGGGATAGAGCGTGCGGATCAGGCCGATCGCGAGGCCGGCGCCGACAAGCTGGGCGACGACGAAGGCGGGCACCGAGGCCGGGGCGATCCCGGCGAGGGTGTCGGAGAACATCCGGCCGACGTCGATCGCCGGGTTGGCGAAGCTGGTCGAGCTGGTGAAGAAGTAGGCGGCGCCGATGTAGGCGCCGACCGCGGCCGGCGCCCGCTCGCCGCGATGGGTTCTGGCCAGCGAGAAGATCACCAGCAGCAGGCCGACCGTCGCCACCGCCTCGGCGAGAAGGTGAGCCGGGGAGGCGCGGTGGTGGGTGGAGATGCTGATCGCGCTGAGCGAGAACATCGCGTTGGCGAGCACGGCGCCGGCGATGCAGCCGCCGACCTGGGCCGGGACGTAAGCGAGGAGGTAACGCCGGCGCAGGCCGCCGAAGGTGGCGTCGACCAGGGAGACGACCGGGTTGAAGTGCGCCCCCGATACCGGGCCGAAGATGAGGATGAAGGTGAACAGCCCGGCCGCCGTCGCCGCCGCGTTCTCGAACAGCTGCAGGCCGGTATCGCCGGGCGAGAGGGTCGAGGCGGCGATGCCCGAGCCGATCACCGTCGCGGTGAGGAAGGCGGAGCCGAGGAACTCGGCGAGGAGGCGCCGGGACAGCGGGGCGTCGGGCATCGCCGCGACCCTATTCCATTGACAGTTGTGATTTCAATAGATATATGTGAATAGATGACCACCGCGCTGGAGCTCGCCCCGAAGACGAAGCGGCCCGCCGGGGAGTGCTGCTCGGAGCCGCTGGTCCATCCCGACGTCTCGCCCGAGCAGGCGGAGCGGATGGCGGCGATCGCGAAGGCGCTCGGCGACCCGATCCGCCTGCAGCTGGTCGACGTCCTGCGCAAGCACGCCGGCAAGGTCTGCGTCTGCGAGCTCGTCCCCCTCTTCGAGCTCTCCCAGCCGACCGTCTCCCACCACCTCAAGGTCCTGCGGGAGGCCGGCATCGTCGATTCCGAGCGCAAAGGGCTCTGGGCCTACTACTACGTGATCCCGAGCGCGCTCGAAGGGCTCGGAGCCTGGCTGCCGGGCTGCTGCCCGCCCGGATCCTGCAACTGCGGCCGCGCCTGATGGCGAACGCGCTCTTCGTCTGCCTCCATAACGCCGGCCGCTCGCAGATCAGCCAGGCGCTGTTCGAACGCGCTGCCGCCGGGCGCCACGGCGCCCGCTCGGCCGGGACGACGCCCGGCGATCGCGTCCACCCCGAGGTCGCCGAGGCGATGCGGGAGCTGGGGATCGAGATCGGCGACCGCGTGCCGCGCCGCCTCACCACCGAGGACGCTGAGTGGGCGGACGTCGTGGTGACTATGGGCTGCGGCGACAAATGCCCCTACATCCCCGGCCGCCGCTACCTCGACTGGGACCTGCCCGACCCGAAGGGCCGGCCCCTCGACGTGGTGCGGGCGACCCGCGACGAGATCGCCGCCCGTGTCGAGGGGTTGGTGGCCGAGCTGGATCAGGCGCCGGCGGCGCCCGAGTAGCGCAGCGAACCGGGGGTGTCGAGGTCCTCGCCGGTCTCCAGCAGCGTCTTCAGGCCGGAGAGAATCATCGGCCAGCCGCCGTAGATTTCGTTGTTGGCGTCCTCGCCGAGCTGGTCGTGGGTGACGCGCAGGCGGCAGGAGCTGCCGACCGGCTCGATCTCCCAGGTCACCCTGGAGGTGCCTTCGCTGCGCACCTGGTCGCTCCAGAGCGCGTTGAAGCTCTGGACCAGGCGCCGCGGCGGCTCGACCTCTAGGTTCTCCCCCGAGGCGATCTCGATCACGCCGGGCACGCCGGACCTGTACTCCGAGCCCTGCGTCCACTCCGACGCCGTGCGGACGCCGAAGCTGTAGCGCGCCCGCATCTCCTCGCTGGTGATCGCCTTCCAGAGGCGCTCCGGCGTCGTCTTGATGTAGATCTCGAACACGGTCATCGTGCCGCGCCGGCCGACTACCGCGTAGGCCTGATCCTCGGTCATTTTCTGTCCTCGCTCTCGATGTCTCGTTTCAGCTCGCTGAGCGCCGAGGCCCAGGGCTCTGCGTACTTGCCGACCCAGCGGTCGTGGATCAGCCTGATCGGGACGGGGTTGAGGAAGTGCAGCTTCTCGCGGCCGCGCCTCTGCGTCGTCACCAGTCCCGCCTGCTCGAGCACCCGCAGGTGCTTCATAACGCCGAAGCGGGACATCGGCAGCTCGGCTTCCAGGGCGCTCAGCGACTGCCCGTCCCGCTCGAAGAGCCGGTCAAGCAGCTCGCGGCGGGTGGGGTCCGCCAGCGCCTTGAAGACCTCGTCCATGGAAGGAGAATAGGTTACCTATTAGTCACATGTCAAACCGAAGAAAGGCGCCCGCCTCGCGACGGGCGCTCTTTCTCCGCCCGGGGGTGGCCGGCGGCGCTAGCGGCGGCCGCGCTCGCAGCCTCGCAGCGAGTCCCGGCCGGGGCCGCCGAGGCAGCGATCGAAGCCGCTGCCCCCGCGCAACCGGTCAGAGCCGCGGCCGCCCTTGAGCACGTCGTTGCCGGCCGATCCCTTCAGCAGGTCCGGCCCGCCACGGCCGAGCAGGCGGTCGCGCCCGGCGCCGCCGAAGACCTTGTCGGCCGCGGTGCCGGCGCCGACATAGTCGTTGCCCACGCCGGCGCAGATCAGGTCGCGGCCAGCTTCGGCGACGATCCGGTCGTTGCCGCCGAAGGCGACGATCACGTCGGGGCCGGGCGTGCCGATAAGTTCGTCGTCAGCGGCGGTGCCGCTGATCGTCGCGAGGACGCCGCGGCAGGTGGCGGCCGTGAGGACCTGGGTCGTGGCGGTCGCCTTGTTGTTGCCGGGCGCCGGGTCTTTCTGATCGCCCTTGACCACCGCCGTATTGCTGATCGTGCCGCTGCTGCGCGGGACGACGACGATCGTCACCGTCGCCGGCGCGCCCCCGTAGTTCACCCCGATCGGCTTCAGCGCACCGACCGGGCAGGTGATCTTCCCGCCCTGGACCGCGCAGGCGCCGGCGGGCCCGGTGGCGGAGACGAGGTCGACCCGCTTGGGCAGGTTGTCGGTCACGGTCACGCCGGTGGCCGGCGCGGGGCCCTCGTTTTCGACCCCGATCGCGTAGGTCAGCTGCTGGCCGGCCCGCACCGGATCGGGGCTGTCGCTCTTCTTGATCTGCAGGTTCGCCGTCGCCGGCTGGGCCGCCGAGCCCACACCGCCGAGGGTGAAAAGGGCAAGGAGCAGGGCGCCCCCCGAGGCTGCCGCCAGAGGACGTCCGGCCGCTCCAGATGCGAGTCGTCTCATCGTCGCTTCCTTTCGCTTGATCGCTGTTCGTCTCTCCCCTGTGAACAAAGACCAGGCTCGGGACTGGGCAAGCCGTGCCTCGCCTTTCCGTAACGGATCTCGGCTTTCCCTGTCAGGGCGGAGCCGACACGGCCGGCGTCCGAGCTAAGACACCGGCCGCCCCGCCTGGAGCGATTCGGGATCGCGCCCGAGAAGGCGGCCGAGCCGCCACGGCGCGAGTAGCCGACGCCGATCAGCCCTGCGGCTGGATCACCGCGTGAGAGCTTTCAGCGCAGGTCGCGAGGCCGTACCTGCGAGCCAGCGCATTCGCTTCCGCGAAGGGGTCGGTTTCCCTGACGAAGAGGTCCAGGTAGTCGGCCTTCGCGTCTTCGATCCCGCGTTTGGTCGCTTTGAGGATCGCCCGAACCTTCTTTTCGTCCGCCTGCGGCGGCCCCAGCGCCCTCAGCCGACGCAGCTCCCGTTCCATCGGCGGCACGAAGACGGCCGTCACCGCTTCGAAGTTGCCGGAGACGACTTCCCCCTTGTACCGGGCCGCGAGCCGCTCCCGCTCCGCGGCGGCCTGCTTGCAGATCGCATCTCCCTGCCGGATGAACTGGGCTCTGCTCGGCTGGGATCCCCCACTCCCACCGCAGCCGGCGATCGAGAGCGCGGCAGCGACGAGCCCCATCGCCGCCAGGAAGATGAGGAGCTCAGCTGTCCTTATGGTCAAAGGTTGACAGTGCCGCTGATGATCGTCTCGGTGCGCCCCCCGACCCAGATCGTCCCGTCTTCGTCCTGATCGACGTAGACACGCCCATCCCGCCCGATCGCCCTGCCTTGCGTGGCGACGTAGGGAGCGGTGAGCCGCCCGCATCCGAGCAACCACTGCGCAACCGAGGCGTTGAGGCTCCCGGTAACCGGATCCTCAGCGGTGACGCCGTTGATCGGGAAGAACGCCCGCACCTCGATCGCCGCATCTGAGCCGGGAGGATGGAACCCGACGACGCCAAGGTCGAAATCGACTCCCCGAGGCTCCAGCTCCAGCACCCGCTCCGCGCTCTCGAGCAGCGCGCAGATCCACCCAGGCCCGTTGTCGACCCACTCGACCGCCGACAGCTCCGACCGATCGACGCCGAGCGCCGCGACAACTCTCTGGACGTCCTCGTCAGAAGCAGGACCCGAGCGCAGCAACGGCGGCGCCGCGAAAGCGAGCCGATCCTCCTCCCGGCGGATCCGCACCAGCCCCACCCCGCACTCCTGCACGATCAAGTTCGGATCGCGCGGCTCCCCCCCGGCCTCCAGCCACGCATGACAGGTGCCGAGAGTCGGATGGCCGGCAAAGGGCAGCTCGAGCGCCGGGGTGAAAATCCGCACCCGGTAGTCGGCCGCCAGCTCGCCAGGGGGGAGCACGAAGGTGGTCTCCGAGAGGTTGGTCCAGCGCGCGAACCGCTGCATCTCCTCGGTCGCCAGCCCCTCAGCGCCGAGCGTCACTGCTACCGGATTCCCGGAGCAAGATCGCGCGCCGAAGACATCCACCTGGAAAAAGCGACACTGCATTCATCCGACTCTTACAGATAAGCCGCAGCCACCCATACACGAAGGGCCGAGCGCATGCGCTCGGCCCTTCGTGTAATCGACGATTCGGTGGCGACGACTCAGACCATTCACGTCTTCATCGCTTCACCCTCAGGACAGATCAGCTCGCTGCGGTCACCGCCCAACTACCGAAGCCGTATCCTTTTGCGTCTTCGTTGGAGGTAAATTCACCAATCCAGCCCGATTCCGTCATGCTCGTTTCCTGCGGAAAGGAAGAGTACATGTCGGTGAGATTTTGACCATACACGCAGAGCACACCGGGGGCAGCTTTCGGTTCCGCGGCGGTGCCCGGACAGTTGCTCTTGAGTTGCTGTTTTGCCAATTCGCAACTTTCGAGTTCGATGTCGGTCTTCCCTTCGCAGAGTTCCCCGCTACCGCTGTGCCACTTTTCTTCCTGCAGCTTTGGACCCTCCCCCACGGCAACCCAACGGAAGACGCCGGGGGCCTGTTCTACCCGCAAAGGGAAGCTGATGCTCACGATAGTGGTTTCGTTGAGGTTTCCCTGAATGTGCCACACCCCGGTCAGCGTCTTTCCTGCGGGAAGAGTGGTTTCAGTCGGCCCAGGTATACCTGCCGGGCCCTGTTTCCCTTCCGGGCCTTGCTTCCCTTCAGGGCCCGCATCCCCTCGCGAACCGATATCGCCCTTGGCCCCGGGCGGGCCCTGAGGCCCGACGAGCCCTTGCTTGCCGGCGAACTTCCTTGCAATCTTCTTGACCTGCTTTTCCTGCTGCTTCGTGAGACCGCCGGCAGCCCAAGCGGCCCCGGTCAACGCAGCGACCAGCGCCACGACCGCCACCACCAGCCCGGCAGTGCCGAACTTACCCTGCAGTCGATTCAACATCTAACCCCCCTGACGTAATCTCCTAGATTCCCTGATGGTTCCAGGAGATTTCCCCCTGGAACAACAGACCTTAGAGAGACCTAGATGCGTGTCAAGCTCTCGGCGGGTGACTAAAGCTACGGGTTACGTCCGCAGTCGCCGATGCCGTAAGCGGTGGCCAGCTTGTTTGCCTCGTTGAAGGGATTGGTTTTGGGCTTGATGACGCTGGCCGGATCGGATTCTGCCCCTTCGACGCCCTTCTGAAGCGCAGCGAAAATCGCTTCGAGTTCGCCTTCATCCCCGGCCGGGGATCCCAGCGCTTCCAGCTCTTTTACCTCCTTCTTCAGAGTCGGCACAAGCGCCGGCTTGATAAGGGCGGCCTCCTCGGCCTTGGGGTGCTCGCTCGAATACTTCTGTGCCTTGCCTAGCTGTTCGAATTCGGTATCGACGCAGAGCCTGTTAGCGCGTTCGACGAAATCCTTCTTTGACAAGGATGAACTCGCTGAGCTGTCGCTACCGCACCCACTAGTGGCAGCGATCGATGCGAGTGCCAGCAACACCAAGAGGCTTACACTTATCCACTGCCGTAGCATAAAACGACTATATCAAAAATCCTGTGCGATCAGGGTAATTTGGGTCCACAGGGACCCGTCACGGCGGGATTTGAAACCACCACGCGACCATTCTGGGCCTTAAGTTCCACACGGGCTCGGTGCTTCCCCTGGCAAATGTCAGTGGAGTTGGCAAGAAGACCTTTCTTTCCGCCCTTCATCTTCAGGACGAACCTGGATACAGGCGCATCGGGCACCGATTCGAAAGTGGTCCTGATGCCACCGTGCACCGAGTCGATGCGACCGACCAGGTCGATCTCAAGCTGGCCGCCCAATTTGGCCACCAGATCGGGTAGTGGGTGGTCTGAGCTCCTGAGGTAGACGGGACCCGAAAGCGGCTTACCAAGCAACGGGGTCCAAGCCTTCGCCTTGCCGTAGATAGAGCCCTTGGGGCACTTGTCGCGGGCGAATTGTTTGCGGGTGCAGATCGTGCCGATGTGTTCCTGGGCCAGGAACTCCGAGTGCGGCAGGGCAACGGAGGCAAAAGCGATGTTCGCGTCGCGTTTCCTTGCTTTGAGGATGGCGGTAAGGGCCGGATAGCCGGCGCGTTTGGTCCCGCCATGGAGCTTCAACGACAGCTCGGGCTTGAACTTCAAGCGCTTGCAGCCGTCGAGCTGGAAGCGGGCGGAGGGATGAGCAACCCTGCCCTGGGTGGAGGTGACATCGGAAGTGACTGCCATTTCGCGGCAGTCGGTCGGGTTCAGGGAGAAACCCGGCCGGTCGATCACCGCGTGGAGGTGACGGTAGGCGATGCCGATGCCTTCGAAGAACTGAGGCAGCGGGTCGGCTTTGACGAGCGCCCGGCCGGTTTCGGGTTCCACGTCAAGGCCAGAGTGCACCGTCAGCACCCCGAGGTCGAAGGGCCCTGCCTGAGCGGGGACCTCGCTGACGATCGAGAAGGGTGCGCCCTGGTAGGGGCCTGCGAGGTAGATCTGCGGCTGGGGCTTGCCGGGCTGAGGGACGTCGAGGGGTTCGGGCCCCGGGCCGGTGGTGGCGCTGAGGCTGCCGATCCTCGAGGCCTCCGGGCAGGTGGCGGCAGCTGCCTCTGCGTTTGAGCAGAGCGGGACGCCCTTCAGCTTCGCGAGCTCGCCGTCCGGGAGCTTCAGTTCGAAGCCGCGCAGGGCCTGCTGGCCGTCATCGCGGTTCAGGTCGAAGCCGAAGGGGCTGAACTTGCCCGCGATGGGTTTGTCGACCCCGGCGTGCAGGGTCGGGCTGAACCCCTGATTGCAGCCTTCGGTGATCTGCATGGTGCTCTGGCCGGTCGCGGCCGGGTCCTGGGAGTGAGGGGTGAAGGAAAAGTCGGTGGTGAAGGCACCGCAGTGATCGGGGTTCTGCAGCGGCGCCCTGGGCCCGCCCCAGATGTTCAGGTCGATCTCTTCGACGGGCACCTGAGGGAGGTCGCGGAAGACCGCCGTGAGGCGGCCGCTCTGCTTGTCGGGCTCAAGCTCGCCGGGGAGCTTGATGTGGAGGCCTAGGGCGTCGGAGGTGAGCCAGAGGCCGAGCTGGTGACCCGGTCGCGGGCTGCGCTGGTAGATCGTGCCGTCGATGGGTTCGGGCAGATCCGGGGAGACGATAGTCGCGGTGCCGAGCTTGGAGCTGTCAGGGCATCTGGCGTCGACTTCTTCATGGAAGCCGACCTCGGAGTCCGAGCAGGTGCCGATCCAGTTGGCGGCGCCTGCGGCAACCTGCATGCCCGCCGGCAGGGTGACGCGGGCTTCGCGCATGGTGGCGGTGGCTCGTTCTTCTTCCCCCAGGTGCTGGGGGATCGTCAGCTTGGTCTTCAGCCCGGTGGGCGCGCCGGCGGCGTGGCTGGTCGGTTCGGCTGCGAAGATCGGAGCGAACGGCAGGCCGGCGCAATCGGTGATCGGGGAAAGCGGGGCGCTTTTCTGAAAGATCTGACCGGGCAGCTGGTAGCTCGTCGCCGTAAAGCCCACTTCGCTCGACTGGCACGCCGAGGGGTTGGTCAGGAAGGCCTTTCGTTCGTTGGGGGCAATCGGGCTTTCACGTTCGTGCCCGGGCTGTTCGCAGGCGATGCCGAATTCGTCCTGGCTAGCGCATGGAAGAGCTTCTGCCGTGACAAGCCGGTTTTTGTCGTGACTGGACGCGGCAGGGTTGCCCCAGAGGACCGTTTCGGCTTCCAGAAGGGAGCTCAGACCTGAGGTATCCACGACGGTGGCGGCCACGCCGAAGTCGCCGGCGGTACGGACGTGGATGTCGATGAAAGCAGGGAAGACGCCGGCCAGGAATCCCAAGCGAGCGATTTCGCGATCGGGATGGGGCGGTTCGACGTTGAAAACGGGCACGATGATAGTTCCCGGAAAGTCGGTGACCAAAATTTTCGTCACTCCCACCTGGGAAGCCGGGGGGCAGGTCATCCAGGCGACCGCTTCCCCCATCTTGCATTGCGGGATCGCGTTCGGATTGCCGGCCAACCCCGGTGGGAGGTCGACCGTCAGTCGTTCAGTTTTCTGCGGGAGTTCGCTGGAGCTTTTTCCTTTGTGGTTGAACACAAGCTGGGTGGTGAAGTCCGGGTGTGCGCCGGCTACGGTCGGCGACAGCCCGGCTTCGGCGAGGCGGAACCCAAAAGGTTCGAGGGTGGTTTCCGCGGAAGCGGCCGGGGCCGACGTGGTCGCGGTGGTTGCGACCCGCTTCGGTTCGGCAGGCGTGCTTTCGGCCCTTTCGGCTTCAGACCCTCCTTCGTCAGCGTCTGCCGCCGCCGCTCCCTGTTGGACCTCGCTGCTCGCGTGCGCTCGCGAACGGTGACTCCGCCTCTTGCCGCAAAGCCGACGCCGGGAGCGCTTGCTTTTGGTCGAGCAATGGGTCTTCGCGCAGTGCCTGTGTCGTCCTTTTTGCCTGTGCTTGCGGCGGCAACGGTGCTTGTGCGGTCTGACGTTGCCGCTGCCCCCCGTGGCTTCCGACCGCGAACCGAGCAGTTTCGGCGCGACGGCATGCGGGGCAGGGCGGCACCCTTCCTCCGCACACGCTTCGGGGACAAGGCTCTTCGGGAAGCCGCCGTTGACCCTCGCGTCGTATATGCCCGGCGTTCCGCCGCCGCCGGCGCCTTCCACCAGTTCGTCCTCGGTCAAGAAGAACACGTTGTCGCCCGAGGGGGTCACCGAGAAGAGGACGTTGGGTCGCGGAAACCATGGTTCTTCTAGGGTCCCGTCGGCATGATGTTCGACCGAACGGCCGGAGGAGATGAGGTCGACGGAGCCCGTTTCTCCTTCTTCTCGCCACTGGTAGATGTCGTTGACGCCGTCCGTGTCGCGACTGACTAATGCTTCCGGCGTTTCAAAGAACACGCGGGTTCCGTCGTCGCTGAGGTTGTGCACGACGATTCCCGGTCGGAGGACGGTCAGGTTCTCAAGACGGGCATCACCCGTCGGGGATTGCAGGGGGTTGCAGGAGAGACATCGGATGGAGTCCGACGGACCGAAGCGATAGATCTCGGTGTGGCCGCCGTTGTCGTAAGGCGTGAGCTGCGCGCGAGACTCGAAGACCAGGATGTCGCCGTCGGGGGTGGTGCGGGAGGAGTCCGCGCCGGGTCCCTGTTCCAAGCCCTCGTAGCGACCCGTGGACCTCACATTCGGATTGCTGACCACCGGCGTCCACGTCGTCAGAGATGGCATGGGCGCTTCCAGCGCGCCTGAAGTGCGCTCCAGGTCGCTTGCGACAACGGTCGCGACGTACCTGACAGGATGCGCCGACGCGGCAGGATCGTCGCTCCAGACATAGAGGTTGGGGAAACCGGCAACCACAGCCGAGCTGCCGGCATGAGTTGCAGGTCTGGAAAGACCGAGCGTGCCCGAGCCGACCCCCGTGATCGTGGTGCCTTCCGGGATCCCGTCACCTTGGATCTCCATGCCCACCTTGAATTCGCCTTCGCTCGTACTGAGACCGGTGATCTGTTTCGAGCCCGCTAAGAGCACCACGGGGGAGGCGGTGGCAGAGGCCGGCTGAGAGATCGTCAAGCTCCCTGAGCCGACGCTTACGATGGTCGTTCCAGGTGGAATGCCGAACCCATGGGACGCTGACGTGATTTCCATGCCCGGCTCGAATTCGCCTTTGCTCGTGCTGAGGCCGCTGATTTCCGTCGAGCCTTTGGAGAGCGTCCCGCTTCCTTCCGCAGCATGAAGGGTCCCGGTTCCCCTTGCCGGCGGGCGCGCCGTTTCACCCTGTCCGTTTACTTCCCCTCCCGTCAGCGCATCCAGCGAGACGAAGTAGAGGTGGGAGCCGTCCGCGGAGACGTTGACAACCTGCCCTTCGGAAGTCGGAGCGATTGCGACATCGGCTCCGGTCTCCGTATTGAACCGGTGGATCGAGCCTTGGTCGCCGCCGGCTACGTAGAAGAGATACGACCCGTCGGAGGAAAGGCCGGCAAAGCCGGCTTCGGTCGCGGTGACTTCCTTGGTTTCAGTGTTATCGACCCGGACGTAGAGCTTGTCTCCGATCTTGAAGGCGACCGCCGAACCGTCGCGCGAGGCCCCTTGGTAGATGGCCGTCTGAGTCGGGATGATGTTGCCCGGGAGAAGCGAGACCACCTTGGTCGGCCCGGTCGGCGAGCGATCGTAGATGGCTCCGATTCCCGTGGGGGGTGCGTTCGGCTCGAGTTGAGCGACGGGGCATGCCTGGGAACACCATATGCTCCCCGGGTTGCTTCCGGTGGTGAAGATGATGTGTTCGGCCCCGGGGCTGATGTAGCGGCCCTGCGCCCTCGGTTCACGACCAAGCCGGCCTATGCCGAGAGGGTGCAGAGAATTATCGGGAAAGATGAGCATGCTTTCACCGAGAAAGGAGAAGGCGTAGCCGTGATTCTCTTCGATCCCTCCGGGGGTAGCCCGCTGAAGTTCTTGAATGTCGCCATCCGGGCTGCGGCGACGCGCGGTTTGCCAGCCGTCGGCACTGCGAGTGGCTTCGTAGACGTCGAAGATCCCGCTCGCTCCACCGGGAGCGAGAAGGGGACTGTTGAAGGCAAGGTAGATGAAGCTGTTTCCGCCTAGGGCCTCCAAGTCGGTAGGGACGCTTTCCCTGGTCACATCCACATTCGGCGGCGTCAAGACCCTGCCGTTTGCTTCGGGCGGCGTGACGAGCTCATAAGCACGGCAGTCGGGCAGGGTCGCAGAGGGACCCACCCGAGCATCTTCATTAGGACAATCAGCTACTGCCGTCGGAACAGAGACAGCCATCGTGGACGCCAAGACAAAGAAGGTCAACGCGAGAGCGCAAGGTCCGAGCATGGAGCCAATTCTGCAACCAACGATCCGCGACAGTTCCCCCGCCATTGCTTCCCCCTTTAGTCCCTAGCTAGAGTCCCAACTCAGCCGAGTATCCCACAGTTCCCTAGCACGCCCAGAAGCATGCGGGTGACAATCTTTACTTGTTAAGGAGTCAACTCCGTTGACTGCAGAGTGGTGATACCAAGTCCCAGGACCGCGCCGGAGCGGCGGCCCCGGGAACCCTGTCAACCGTTCCTTCTACTTCAGGAAAAAAACGCCGGGGTGCCACCACTGCTGAGTGTGAACGACATGTCAAGCAGTGTCTCTTCCGGGCAGGGGAAGGGGACAGACACCGGTTTGAACAGCTGGTGGTCGAGGTGGATAACTGCGTCTTGACCTTCCGCATTGTCTGTTGTGATAGTCGCTTTGCTCGGTTCGCTAGCGGAGCGCGCATAGAGGCAGGTGATGCTGCCAAGGTCGATCGCGAAGCGGATTTCGCGGGCGGGTTCGGAGCATTTTCCACCCCTCATCTGAGCTTCATCGGGCGCCATCGCGCTGGTTGCCCGGACACACCACGGCAGTCCGTTCACCACCGCGGTTGTAACTTTCGGTGAGCCAAAGAAGGTGCCTGTGCAGGTACCTTCGGAGCCGGTGCCCGTGAAGGACGCTGCGGTGACATTACCTTCGATAGAGGTGCCGGTATTTTTCGTCATTTCCCATGAGAGGTTAGACGTCGGGCACCGGTTAATAACGTTTGTATTTGTGTCTGTCATCAGCGTTTCACCGACATTGGTGGCGGTGATCCCCACGCCGGGCACCTGTACGGTCCCTGTCGGGTGTGTGAGTACAGGCGAGGCCGAGGCGATCGAAGCCATAGCGAGGGTGGCAAATACCGCGACTGCCAGGCAGGGCGCAATGAGCTTCTTTGACATCTGAGGCCCCTCCATTCTCATAGCTGGTCAAGAGAAAGACCAGGACCGCCCCGCGGAGGGCGGTCCTGGGACTCCACAACTATTGGTTCTCTCTAGGAGAAGTACGCCGCAGAACCATTGACGCTCAGTGTGAAGGACATGTCAAGCAGCCCCTCTTCCGGGCAGGGGAAGGGGACTGATACCGGTTTGAACAGCTGGTGATCGATGTGGACAATCGCGTCCGTATTGGACGGGCTCAGGTCTGTTGTGAGGGTACCTTTGAGCGCGCCTTCACTCTTGTAGAGGCAGGTGATGCTGCCGAGGTCGAGTGCGAAGCGGATTTCGCGGGCGGGTTCGGAGCATTTGCCGCCGCGGATCTGCCCTTCATTGGCGTTCATCGCACTGGTTGCGCGGACGCACCAGGGCAGACCGTTGGCCACTCCCGGTGTAACCTTGGGCGAGCTGAAGAAGGTGCCTGTGCAGTTACCTTCCGAGCCGGTGCCGGTGAAGGACGCCGTGGTGACGCTTCCTTCGATGGCGGTACCGCTGTTTTTGTTCAATTCCCCGGAGAGTTCTGCCGTGGAGCACCGGGTGATGACGTTTGTGTTTGTGTCTGTCATCAGCGTGTCACCGATGTTGACGGCGGTAATTTTGCTTCCGACAGCGACTGTCGTGCCTGTCGGCTGTGTGAGCTCCGGCGAGGCCGAGGCGACCGCCGGCAGCGCCATCGCTGCAAGGGCGACCAGTGCCAGGAGGCCGGTCATGAGCTTCTTTGACATGTGAGATACTTCCTTTCCCATTCGAGCCTTTGGCTCGAGTTTTCATTTGAGCTCCCGGGGCGCTGTCTTTGAGAGAAGGCGTCTCGGGAGTTCTTTTTGGTTCGCTCAACTGTTTGCGAACCGTTCGGGGAGCTTCTACAGGCGGGGGTTTGGGGTTGTCAAGGTGGCCGGGCCGTTTTTGTCAAGAGGGCCTGTCCGATCACTAGGCCCATATTTGGTGACGGGGAATTGCTTTCGGCTGCACTTGCCGTGTGACCGAGGTTGTCGGTGACAGCCCGCACTCGTCAGGGCTTGTCACAGGATGGTGCAACCGTAGGCCGAAGTAAGCCCCCCAGGGCTACATCCGGTAGACGGGCGCGCTCGGCTCGGCGAGAGGGGCGCAGGCGCAGGCGGCCAGGGCCCGGCTGAGGACCTTGCGGGTGTCGCGGGGGTCGATTACGCCGTCGTCCCAGAGGCGGGCGGTGGAGTAGAAGGGTCTCCCCTGCTCTTCGTATTGGGCATGGAGGAGGGCGGCCGTCTCTGGCTGGCCCACCTCCTTCATCACCGCTGCTGCCATCTCGCCGCCCATCACGGAGATGCGGGCGTTGGGCCACATGAAGAGGAATCTCGGGGAGTAGGCGCGGCCGCACATGCCGTAATTGCCCGCGCCGAAGGAGCCGCCGACTATGACCGTCAGCTTGGGGACGCGGGCGGTGGAAACGGCCGCCACCATCTTGGCGCCGTCCTTGGCGATCCCGCCCTGCTCGTACTTCGAGCCGACCATGAAGCCGTTGACGTTCTGGAGGAAGACGAGGGGGATCCGGCGCTGGTCGCAGAGCTCGACGAAGTGCGCTCCCTTGAGGGCGCTCTCGCTGAAGAGGATGCCGTTGTTGGCGACGATCCCGACCGGGTGGCCGTCGAGGTGGGCGAAGGCGCAGACCAGCGTTTTGCCGTACTTCTCCTTGAACTCGCGCAGCTCGCCGCCGTCGACGATCCGCCGCATCACCTCGCGTATGTCCCAGGGCGCCCGCGAGCCGATCGGAACGACGTCGAGGATCTCCTCCGGGTCGCCGGCCGGTGGTCGCGGCTCGATCCGCTCCCAGGGCGGCGCCGGGCTCGGCGGCAGGGTGGCGACGATTTCGCGCAGGATCTGGAGCGCCTCGGCGTCGTCGGCGGCGAGGTGGTCGGCGACGCCGCTCTTGCGGGCGTGGACGTCTCCCCCGCCGAGCTCCTCCGCCGTCACCTCCTCCCCGGTCGCCGCCTTCACCAGCGGCGGGCCGCCGAGGAAGATCGTCCCCTGGTGGCGGACGATCACGGTCTCGTCGCTCATCGCCGGCACGTAGGCGCCGCCCGCCGTGCAGGAGCCCATCACGGCGCTGATCTGGGGAATCCCCTGCGCCGACATCGTCGCCTGGTTGAAGAAGATGCGGCCGAAGTGGTCGCGGTCGGGGAAGACTTCGTCTTGCAGCGGCAGGAAGGCGCCGCCGGAGTCGACCAGGTAGATGCAGGGCAGCCGGTTCTGCAGCGCCACCTCCTGCGCGCGCAGGTGCTTCTTCACCGTCATCGGGTAGTAGGTGCCGCCTTTGACGGTGGCGTCGTTGGCGGCGATGACGCAGCGGCGGCCGCTGACGGTGCCGATGCCGGCGACGATCCCCGCCCCCGGTGCCGCGCCGTCGTACATCCCGTGCGCGGCCAGCGGCGAGAGCTCGAGGAACTCGGCGCCGGGGTCGCAGAGGCCGGCGATCCGCTCGCGCGCGGGCAGCTTGCCGCGGCTGCGGTGGCGCTCGACCGCCTTCTCGCCGCCGCCGGCGCGGACCCGCTCCAGCTCCGCCTCCAGCTCGGCGATCAGCTCCAGGTGCTTCTCGCGCGCCGCGCTCATCGCGAACTCGATCCGCGAGGCCGCAAAAACCCGTACAGAGAACGGGTTTTTGCGGCCTCGATGCTTAGGCCGCTCATCGCGGCGGGTTCTCCTTGAAGGGGTCGCGCTCCTGGTGCCACTCGACCGGGCCGGCGACGAGGGTGTGGGAGGCGAGGGGACGGCCGAGGGCTTCCTGGGCGGAGCGCGCCGCATCCAGCAGCTTGCCGAGGTCGATCCCGGTCTCGACCCCCATCTCGTGCAGCATCGAGACCAGGTCCTCGCTGGCGACGTTGCCGGTCGCCCCCGGCGGGACCGGGCAGCCGCCGAGCTGGCCGAAGCTCGACTCGAAGGAATCGACGCCGACCTCCAGCGCCGCCAGCACGTTGGCCAGCGCCTGCCCGCGGGTGTCGTGGAAGTGGGCGGTGCGTTCGACCTCCGGCAGCTCCTCGGCGGCGCGGCGGAAGAACTCGCCGACCTGGGCGGGGTTCGCCATCCCGGTGGTGTCGCCGAAGCCGACCTCGACGGCGCCGGCAGCCGAAAGACGCTTGGCGATCTCGAAGACGCGCTCGATCGGCACGTAGCCCTCGTAGGGGCAGCCGAAGCTGGTGCTGATCACGCCCTCGCAGCGCAACCCAGAATCGGTCGCGCGTGCAAGCACGCGCTCCAAGGCAGACAGCGAATCCTCGACCGAGCGGTTGACGTTCTTGCGGTTGTGGGTCTCCGAGGCGGAGAGGAAGACGTTGACCTCGTCGATCCGGTCGCGCACCTCCAGTGCCGCCTCCAGCCCGCGCTCGTTCGGCACCAGGACCGAAACCGAGACTTCGTCGGGGATCTCCGCGCGCTCCAGCACCTCGCGCCCGTCGGCCAGCTGCGGGACGACGTCGGCGCGAACGAAGCTCGTTACCTCAAGGCGCCGCAGACCCGTGCGGGCGAGCATCTCGACCAGCCGCACCTTGTCCGCGGTGGCGATCGTCTCCGGCTCGTTCTGGAAGCCGTCGCGCGGACCCACCTCGCGGATGCGGACGGCTTTCGGGATCACGCCATCACCGCCAAAGCCATGACTTAGGCTCCGAGGGCGCGGGCGATCACCATCTGCTGGACCTCGTCGGTCCCCTCGCCGATCGTCAGGATCTTGGCGTCGCGGTAGAAGCGGCAGACCGGGTACTCCTCGATGTAGCCGTAGCCGCCGTGGATCTGCACCGCCTCCTCGCAGCAGCGGACCGCGAGGCGGCCGCTCTTCAGCTTCGCCTGGGCGGCGGTGAGGCTGAAGTTTTCGCCCTTGTCCTTCATCCGCGCGGATTTGTAGACGAGCAGGCGGGTCGCCTCGATCTCGGTCGCCATGTCGGCGAGCTTGGCCTGGATCGACTGGAAGCGGGAGATCGACTGGCCGAAGGCCTGGCGCTCCTTCGCGTAGGCAAGCGCCTCGTCGAGCGCACCCTGGGCGAGGCCGACGCCCATCGCGGCGACGCCGATGCGGCCGATGTCGAGCACCTGCAGGAACTGGCGGAAGCCCATCCCGCGCGGGCCGAGCAGGTTCTCCTCGGGCACCCGGCAATCGGTGAAGGTGAGCGGGCGCGTGTCCGAGGCGTTCCAGCCCATCTTGCGGTAGGGCTCGCCCTGCTCGTAGCCGGGGGTGCCGTTGGCGACGATCAGGTTGGAGATCTCCTCGTCGCCGGTGCGGGCGGTGATGCAGACGACGCCGGAGATCTCGGTGCCGGCGTTGGTGATGAACTGCTTGGCGCCGTCGATCACCCATTCGCCGCCGTCGAGGCGTGCCTTGGTGCGGACGTTGCCGGCGTCGGAGCCGGCCTCGGGCTCGGTCAGGCCGAAGGCGCCGAGGATCTCGCCGGCGGTCAGCCGCGGCATCCACTCCTCTTTCTGCGCCTCGTCGCCGAAGAGATAAATGGGCTGGGTGCCGAGCGAGGTGTGGGCGCAGAGGGTGATCGCGACCGAGGAGTCGACCCGGGTCAGCTCCTCGACCGCGAGCGCGTAGGCGAGCGAGTCGCCGCCCCCGCCGCCGTACTCCTGCGGGAACGGGATCCCCATCAGGCCCAGGTCGGCGAGCTTGCGGACGATCTCGTAAGGGAAGCGCTTCTCGCGGTCGAGCTCCTCGGCGACCGGCGCCACCTCCTGGGCGGCGAAGTCGCGGACGGTGCGCTGGATCAGGCGGTGCTCGTCGCCTAACTCGAAGTCCATGCCCCACACATTACCGAATCTCCGTTCGAAGTTCGAAGGAGTGTTCGGTTTTTGGTCTACCCTTCCCAGGATGCCACTGCCCTCCCCCCCGACCCGCCCGGCCCTGCGCGCCCGCTATGAGGCACGGCGCAGCGAGGTGGTCGCCACGGCGGCCAAGCTTTTCGCCGAGCGCGGCTACGACGGCACCTCGATCAGCGAGCTGACCGCGGCAACCGGCCTCGCCGCCGGCGGCCTCTACCACTACATCGAGGGCAAGGACGACCTGCTGATCGCGATCTGCGATGAGCTGCTGGAACCGCTGCTCGCGCGTGCCCGCGAGATCGTCGCTGCCGAGGCGCCCCCGGTCGAGCAGCTGCGTCAGCTGGTCGAGGCCTGGGTCACCCACGTCGTCGCCCACCGCCACCACATGCTCGTCTTCACCCAGGAGCGCCAGGCGATCGAGCGCCAGCCGCGCTGGCGCCACGTCCGTGCCCAGCGCAAGGCCTTCGAGAAGATCCTCGACGAGGTGCTGGCCCGCGGCGAGGCCGACGGCTCGATGACCTTCGCCGACCGCCGCCTCTCCCTCCTCGCCCTGCTCGGGATGGTCAACTACACGCCGCAGTGGGTGCGGCCGCAAGGCCGCCTCTCACCCGCCGAGATCGCCGCCGGCTATTGCGAGATGGTCCTCCGATGATTCACGCACCGGGACTTTTTGCAACTTAGCTCCTTGACCACTTAAGGTCAGGTGAAATATGTTCACTCGGGCGATGCCACCCGGTGCCCCGAAGAAGAACCCGAAGCCCATCCCCTTTCAGAACCTGTCCGTCCCCGATGGGGGCGATGCGATGAAGGCGTGGCCGCGGGAGCGAAAGCAGAACGGGTGGGAGTGGTCCGGTCGTTGCCCTCGCTGCAACCACCAGGCGAGCAAGTTCATCGCCGACGAGGTGGTGACCCTGGCGCTGACGGCAACCGAGGTGCAGCCCGTGAGAGAGACGTACGTGGTCCGCTGCAACTGCCAGGAACCGCACACGGATCGGCCCGACGGCGAACAGGGGTGCGGCGCCTACTGGGGAGTCGAGATAGAACACGAAAGGCCAGATGGAGACGAGGAAGCGGGAGAGGCGGGTTGAGCGCGCCGGGTCCCATGATCATCGGGTCCGCCCCGGCAAGCGCACTTGACGCGCGTTGGGAAAAACGGGCGGAAGAACTTGAGTTCGAAGCGCTGGGGAAGGTCCGGGGGGCAGCGGAAAAATGGGCGGCAACCCTCGGCGCCCTGCTCGGCCTGGTGGGCACCATTCTCCTCGTCAAGGGACCGGATGAAGTAAGCAAGCTGCCCACCGTCGCGCAGTACACCATCGGTGCCTTCCTGTTCTTTGCCTTGATCGCTGCCGTCAGAGCAACGGTGCTCGCCGCCTATGCGGCCCAGGGGACGCCGGAAGACCTGGAATACCCCAATGGCGCGAAGCTGCGAAAAGAAGAACGCCGGTGGGCCGAGGAAGGCAAGCAGAAACTGGCCAGCTCGCGTCGGTTCACCCTCGGCGCCGTGGCTCTGATCGCCCTCGCCGTGCTCGCCGCCTGGGCTTGGCCGCAGTCTTCGTCCTCATCGGGTTCGACCGTGCTGCTGACTCCGGCCCAGGGGCAGCCGCTCTGTGGAGCCCTTGTCAACGACGCCGACGCACTCGAACTGGAAGTCGGCGGGAAGCGGGTGAAGCTGCCGCCGGGCCCGTACGACAACGTGATCGCGGTCGAAAGCTGCCCGGAAAAAGAAGCCCCGAGCGGCGAATAGGCAGATCGACGGCTGCCGGCGCAACCCGGCTAGAAGGGGCGGGGCGCTACGAGGAGCGCCACCACGACGGCCACCGCGAAGGTGAGGAACGCGGTTTTGAAGGGTGCGGGCGGAGCGGAGCGGAGCATGGCCCCAAGGTAAGGGTTCGGCGTGGATTTACCTGTGCAAAAGAACACAGATTGACTTGCATCACATTGAGCAGGGCTTTCGCCTGCGAACGCGAAGCGTCGCAGCTCGGTCCGGGGCTCAGGGTCGGCGAGGAAGCGCGGCTTCGCCGGCCGCCTCGGGCTTGAGCGCCCCCCGGTCAATAGATCCGGGATGAATGCTCGTCAGGACCCGCCGTTACCCCGCGGCGTGCAGGTGAATACGTGGGTGAAGCCGAGCCTGGTCTGGTCGCTGAAGCGGAGGTTGCCCCGCGTCGCCCAGTTGCCGGTTGGACAGCTGGCCGTGAGGAAGCTCTTCTTGCGGCCTCTGTAGGTGTAGCGGCGGCCGACTTTGAGCTCGAAGGCCGTCGCCGAGCCGGCGCCTCCCGCGATCTCGGGAATATGCGCCTGCAGGCGTAGGCCGTAGCGGCCGTGATGGATCCGCTTCACCTGCGCCCGCACGATGACCGCGGTCGGCGCCGGCACGTTGACGTAAGCGTGCAGGAGTACGGAGGTCGTGCCTCCGTGGACGCCGTTGTTGAAGAGCAGAAGCGGGCCGGTCGAGCGGAACGGTTTCTGTTCCGGAAAGGCGACCTCGACTTCGGCCGAGCCGGAGCCGATCAGCGCGTCGCCGCAGACCTTCTTGGCGGTGGCGCTGCTGCTCGCCTGCAGCTGCTGAGCCGAGCAGGTCGGCAGGCCGACCGCGTCGACCTCGATCGTCTTGTCGATTTCGGCTTCGAGCTGTTGCAAGGCCGGTGGGTGGCTGCCGTCGGTGGTGGAGATGTCGCCGATCATGCGGGCGGTGACAGGGGCGCCACCGTGCCTCGGAAGCCTGGTCGGCGAGAGGCCGCCGTTGTCGCCGACGCAGAGGACGCCGACGCAGTGTTCCTGCCGGTTGTCGAAGTTGCCCGCGGCGACGCTCGCGGCCAGCAGCGCCAGTCCCGCCGCCACCGCGGTGATGCAGCTCAGTTTCCGTTTCATGCTCCCGCCCTCCTTGTGAGGTCCCATGTGTGGGGATCGCCTCGATCCTCGCCGGGCGGGAGCGACCGCCGCCTCCCCGATTCGGGCTCTCGCGCGGCCGTGGCTACCCGATGTGGGAAGCAGGTGCTCCCCACCTTTGTTCCGCTATGCGGAACGAAGGAAGGGAGCGCTCGCTCTACTCGTCCAGCCGCAGCGCGATCTCGAGATCGGCGAGCGACCCGCTGAGCGGGCGGCCGAGCTGCTGCTCGATCCCGCGCAGGCGGTTGCGGACGGTGCGGCGGTCGACGCCGAGCGCCGCCGCGGTTGACGAGATGTTCCGCTCGGCGTCGAAGTAGGCGCGCAAGGTCTGCCGCGCCACCTTGCCCCCGTCGCGCATCCGCTCCAGCGGCTCCAGGTAGAGGCGGCGCAGCGAGGTGGCGAGGAGGTCGTCGCGGGCGATCGAGGCGAGCACGGCGACGTCGGCGTAGCGGAGGACGGGCTCGCCGCGGCGCTCGGCGACCGGCAGCGCCGCCTTCGCCTGGTGGTGGCTGAACCGCCACCCCGACAGCCCCTCCCCGGGCTCGCCGACGGCGATGAAGACCCGCTCGGGGGCGAGCGCGGCCAGTGCCGCCACCGCCTCCTCGGCGGCGAGCGACCGCCTGCCACCGAGCCAGCAGGCGAGGATCGGCTCCTCCTCCCGCCGCACCGCGAGCAGACGACGGTCGAGCGTCTTCGCCACCCCCTGCATCAGCTCTTCGGCGCCCTCGCCCTTGGCGATCAGCGCCAGATGGCAGGCGTCGAGCTCGTAGCCGAGCTCGGAATCGTCGACCAGCTCCCCGGCCAGCAGCGCTTTCACCGTCTCCCGCCGCCGCTCGGCCGCACTGCGGGGGCGGTTCTTCGCCTCCCGCGCGTGCTCCTCGCTGACCGCGGCGATCAGCCGGTCGACGAAGGTCGCCTGCGCCGCGAGCAGCGGGCGCAGGGCGGCGCTCGGCACCTCGGCCCGTTCGGCCTCTTCGACCAGGAAGTCGCCGAACAGCGCGTTACCGGCGAAGTACCGCCGCAAGACGGTGTCGAGCGCCACCCCGTCGCGCGCCTCCAGCCGCGCCTGGGCGAGCAGCGCCGCCGGCACCGCGGGCGCCTGGCGCTCCCCCGCCTCGAGCACCTCGAGCCGGTAATCGATCGCCGCCGTCATCGCCTCGTTCAGCCCCTGCAGGTACCCCGGATCCGTCACCTCCCGCGGGTCGGAGATCGCGTACACCCGCGTCGCCACCGCCCGTTCCAGCTCCGGCAGTCGCTCCCGCAGACGCTCCGCCAACCCCATGCGAACTGCCTGATCGCTCATCAAGCCACCCGATCCGGTCGCATGTCGACTTAGTTACCTATAGGGAGACGAAGTCGACACGGCGACGCTCTAACCCGCCATCGCCCGGGCGATCACCACGCGCTGGATCTCGTTGGTGCCCTCGTAGATCTGGGTGATCTTGGCGTCGCGCATCATCCGCTCGAGCGGGTACTCGTTGACGTAGCCGTAGCCGCCGAGGACCTGGATCGCCTCGACGGTCGCCTTCATCGCGTTGTCGGAGGCGATCAGCTTCGCCATCGAGGTCCACTTGCCGAGGTCGGCCGGGCGCTCGGGGCGATCGGCCATCGAGCAGGCTTTGTAGAGGAGCTCGCGGGCGGCGGCGGTGCCGGCCTCCATGTCGGCGAGCTTGAACTGGATCGCCTGCAGCTGGTTGATCGGCTTGCCGAAGGCGACCCGCTCCTTGGCGTAGCCGTTGGCGTAGTCGGTCGCGCCCTGGGCGATCCCGACCGCCTGGGCGGCGGCGCCGAGGCGGGTGCGCTCGAGCGTGCCGAGGGCGACCCGGAGGCCGTTGCCTTCGCCGCCGATCAGGTTCTCGGCGGGGACGCGGACGTCGGTGAGGCTGGGGGCGCCGGTCGGCGAGCCCTTGATCCCGAGCTTGTGCTCGAGCTTGCCGGGGTCGAAGCCGGTCCGGTCCTTCTCGACGACAAAGGCGCTGGTGCGGCGGTTCTCGCGGTCGGTGGTGGCGAAGACGACGTAGAAGTCGGCGATCGTCGCATTCGAGATCCAGGCCTTCTGGCCGTTGATCACCCACTCGTCGCCGTCGCGGACGGCGCTGGTCCGCATCGCCGCCGGGTCCGATCCCGCCTCCGGCTCCGACAGCGCGAAGGCCGGCGACCACTCGCCCGATGCGCACTTCGGCAACCACTTTTGTTTCTGCTCCTCGGAGCCGAAGAGCTGGATCGGCAGCGTCCCCAGCTCCTGCACCATCAGGATCAGCGCCGAGGAGGCGCAGGCCTTGGCCAGCTCCTCGACCGCCATCTGCAGCACCAGCGTCCCGGTCCCGGTCCCGCCGTACTCGGCGTCGAACGGCAGCCCGAGCACGTCGTGCGAGGCCAGCAGCTCCCGCACGTCCCACGGGTATTCGCTCCTGCGGTCGATGTCGCCGGCCCGCGGCGCGATCTTGTCCTGCGCCAGCCGCCGGACCATGTCGCGCAGATCGAGCGCCTCCTGCGAGATCTCGTAGGCGGGGGTGACGGTGTCGACGCTCATTCGTTCCTCTCGTTTGTACTCGCTGTGCCGAGCTGGCCGGCTGATGTCTAGCAGGAAGGAATCTCTAGGGATGATGTTCCTTCGCATCGGCTGCTGCAATTGAGCAGTGCCAGAGTGGCAATCAGGTAAAGAAGCCGCCAAGCCCTGTAGCGCCGTCAAAGCTCTCGATGAAACCGAGAGCTTGAAACTCGCCTACGACGAGCTCCACGCCATGCGCGAGGAGAAGCGTCGAGAACATCGACTCCCAGGCTCGCCCGCCGGCATATTGCCTCGGGAAGCCGAAGACGATTTGTAGGTCAAGCGGACAGCCCTGCCTTGATCTCCTTATGAGAACTCAACCCATGCGGGTAGAAGCTGGCGACTTTCAGGGCAAGCCTTTTTCAAAAGGAGGGATTGGCGAAATCCACATGTGCGACTGGCGAGCGCCGGACCAAGCGGGGCAAGGACGCAGGGAGGCCGAATAGCAGCGCTATTTGGCCGACTGAGGACGCCGCACCGCGCAGTGTCCGCCGCCGCCAGGCGTCGCGTGGATTTTGTCAAGCCCTCCGCCTAGAAGACGGGGGACTCGGTGTAGGTGCCGAAGACCTCTTGCATCGCCGCGATCATCTCCCCCTCGGTGGCCTGGGTGCGGGCCGCCTCGATGATCGGCGGCATCAGGTTGGCCTCGGTGGCGGCGGCGTGCTTCAGCTCGGCCAGGGCGGCCTCGACGGCGGCGCCGTCGCGGGCGGCCTTGGTAGCCGCCAGGCGCTCGGTCTGCTTGCTTTCCAGCGCCGGGTCGATGCGGAGGATCGGCATCTCCGCTTCGCCCTCCTGGACGAAGTCGTTGACGCCGACGACGATCCGCTTGCGCTCGTTCAGCTCCTGCTGGTAGCGGAACGAGGCCTCGGCGATCTCGCGCTGGGGGAAGTTGCGGCGGATCGCCTCGACCATCCCCCCCAGCTCGTCGATCCGGGCGAAGTAGCCGTAGGCCGCCTCCTCCATTTCGTCGGTCAGCTTCTCGACGAACCAGGAGCCGCCGAGTGGGTCGGCGGTGTTGGGGACCCCGGTCTCGGTGGCGATGATCTGCTGGGTGCGGAGCGCCACCCGCACCGCCTCCTCGGTCGGCAGCGCCAGCGCCTCGTCGAAGGAGTTGGTGTGCAGAGACTGGGTCCCGCCCATCACCGCCGCCAGCGCCTCCAGCGCGGTGCGGACGATGTTGTTGAGGGGCTGCTGCGCGGTCAGGCTGACCCCGGCGGTCTGGGTGTGGAAGCGCAACCGCATCGACTCCTCGCGGGTCGCTCCGTAGGTCTCCTTCATCTCCCGCGCCCAGATCCGGCGCGCCGCCCGGTACTTGGCGATCTCCTCGAAGAAGTCGATGTGGGAGTTGAAGAAGAAGGAGAGCCGCGGCGCGAAGTCGTCGACGTCAAGGCCGCGCTCGATCGCCCGCTCCACGTAGGTGAAGCCGTCCTTGAGGGTGAAGGCGAGCTCCTGCTGGGCGGTCGACCCGGCCTCGCGGATGTGGTAGCCGGAGATCGAGACCGGGTGCCAGCGCGGCATGTTCTCCGTGCACCACTCGATCATGTCGGTGACCAGCCGCATCGCCGGCTCGATCGGGAAGCACCACTCCTTCTGGGCGATGTACTCCTTGAGGATGTCGGTCTGGATCGTGCCGCCCAGGTTCTCCGGCGCGACCCCCTGCTTCTCCCCGACCAGGACGTAGAAGGCGAGCAGGATCGCCGCCGGCGCGTTGATCGTCATCGAGGTGGTGACGCCGCCGAGCGGGATCCCCTCGAACAGCCGCTCCATGTCAGCGAGGGTGTCGACGGCGACGCCCTCGCGGCCGACCTCGCCGAGGCTTTTCGCGTGGTCGGAGTCGTAGCCCATCAGGGTCGGCATGTCGAAGGCGGTCGAGAGCCCCGTCTGCCCGTGGTCGAGCAGGTAGTGGAAGCGCTCGTTGGTCTCCTCGACGGTGCCGAAGCCGGCGAACTGGCGCATCGTCCACAGCCGCCCCCGGTACATCGACTCGTAGGGACCGCGGGTGAAGGGGTAGGAGCCGGGGGTGCCGACCCGCTCCTCGAGGTCGCCGTCGACGTCCTCGGGCCCGTACAGCGGCTCGATCTCCTGCCCGGAGATCGTCGAGAACTCAGCCTCGCGTTCGACCCGCTTGTCGCCGGCAGTTTGGCTCACCGGCCAGGATTCTGACAGGCAGCGGCCGACCGATCCTGCCGCCGGGGTCGAATCCCGGACGATCGGCGAGTTGGCCTCGCTATAGCAGCGTTAATTCACCACTCGCCGGGATAAAGGCGCCGGTCTGTCAGCCGCTCGCGACTGCTCGCAGATCCGGCGCCCACACTTCCTCCAGGAAGGCGGTCAGCTCGGCGTTGAGGCGCTCGGGGCGCAGGCGCCACTCCACGATCGAACTCGCTTCGACGAGGCGGGCGTTCGGCAGCTCTTCGAGCAGCATCCCGGAGTCGCTGAAGGGGTGGAGCGGGTCGCGGGGGTGGCCGACAACCAGCGTCTCGTGCTCGATCTTCAGCCGCTCCTCGCGGTGCGGCGCGGTCTCCCCCAGCAGCAGGCCCTCGAGCACCGCCTGCGACGGGCCGGGCCGCTGGCGCACGAAGTCGAGTCCCATGTCGAGGAGGTAGGAGGTGCGCGGGATCGCCCGCGTCGCCAGCGAGACGCCCTCGAAGACCGGCCGGCCGAATTTGAGGCTGAGCAGGACGGGGGCGAAAAAGCCGGCGACGGCCGAGAGGGCGTTGTCGAGGACCGGCATCTCGATGAAGAGCGCCCGCGCCCTGTCGGGATAGTGGACCGCCAGCTCGAGGGCGATGTTCGCCCCCAGCGAGGTGCCGCCGATCACCGCGCTCTCCTCTTCAAGGTGGTCGAGCAGCGCCACCACCTGGCGGGAGAACAGCGGCATCGAGTAGAGCCGCAGGTCCTCGGGCCGGTCCGAGCGCCCGTGGCCGAGCATGTCGACCGTCACCACCCGGTTCCCCCGCTCGGCCAGCTCCGGCGCCAGCCGATCGAACATGTGCCGGTTCATCAGCAACCCGTGCGTCAGCACGATCAGCCGCTTCCCCTCGCCGTAGACGTCGTAGGAGATCCGGTGCCCCTCGTAGCGGAACTCGCCCATGGGTAGATCCTAAGGATGCACGGCGGCGGAGGCCATCAGTAATCGACCGCCGCCCGCGGCAGCTCGCGCAGCCGCGGCATCGGCGAGGGCAGCAGCCAGAGGACGCCGGCGAGGGCGCCGATCGCGGTCACCCACATCGTCGCCTGCAGGCCGACGGCGGCGGCGAGCAGCCCCCCGGCCAGGGCGCCGACCGGGCGGACGCCGTAGTTGACGAGCAAGAAGGCGCCGGAGACGCGTGCCCGCAGCGGGTCCGGGACCAGGGCGGCGTAGAGGGAGCCGAGGCCGACGTCGAGCACCATCACCCCCATGCCGTTGAAGAACTCGGCTACCGCGACCAGCAGCGCCGGGACCTGCGACCCCGCCGCCACCGGCACCAGCAGCAGCGGCGCCGGGGTGAGGACGAAGCCGAAGACGAGCGACTTGCCGAGGCCGATCCGGCTGCTGAGCCGGCGGACAACCAGCGCCCCCAGCAGGGAGCCGAAGCCGCCGACCGCAAGGGCAAGGCCGAGCGCCCCCGCGTCCATCCCCAGGTCCCGCGTCGCGTAGAGGACGAGCAGCGCGTAGAAGCCGGTGTTGAAGAGGTTGAGGGTGGCGGAGGCGAGCAGCGAGGCGCGGATCAGCGGCGTCCGCCTGATGAAGCGGCCGCCGGCGGCGAGACCGGCACTCTCGCCCTCCCGCGCCGGCGCCGCCTCGACCGCTCCCGCCCGGCGGATGAAGAGCGCCGAGCCGAGGTAGGAGAGGGCGTCGAGCAGCAGCGCGACCGGCGCCGTCAGCGCCTGCACCAGCAGCCCGGCGACGCTGTTGCCGGCGACGATCGAGGCGGCGCGGCTGCCGTTGATCAGCGAGCTGCCCTGGATGTACTGCTCGCGGTCGAGCAGGGCGACGAAGACGATGTCGTAGGCGACGCTGAAGACGACGCCGAGAGAGCCGGCGGCGAAGGCGACGACGTAGAGCTGGGTGAGCGAGAGGACACCCAGCAGCCAGGCCAGCGGAATCGTCAGCAGCAGCAGGGCGCGGCCGAGGTCGGCGACGATCAAGAGCTCGCGGCGGCGCGGCCGGCGGTCGGCCCAGGCGCCGAGGTGGATCGAGAAGAGCAGGTTGGGAGCGAGCGCGGCGGCGGTCAGCAGACCCATCTGGGCGGCGCCTGCATGCAGCTCGAGCGCCGCCAGCAGCGGGATCGCCAGCAGCGAGACCTGGTCGCCGAAGAGGGAGACCGTCTGCCCGATCCAGAAGTCGCGGAAGGGTGGGTTCCTCTTCAGCAGGCGGGGCGTCGGAGGCCGAAACATCATCCCCCTCCCTTCGACTCGGGCAGGGGGAATCCGAGCGCGATCAGGTTCACCAGCCGCGCCCCCGCCGCGGCGGGCTCCCTGTCCTCGAGCCGCCGCAGATAAGGCTCGAACAGGGCGCGGATCTTCCGGTCGATCTCGTGCAGCTCGTCGGCGGTCATGTAGACGAGGGCATCGCTGATCATCGCCGCTTCGACCCACTTAGCCTCTTCGGAGCCGCGCCGCTCCAGCCACCCGATCGCGTTCTGCAGGTAGCGCTCGACCACGACCCTGTTGAGCAGCGTCCCGGCCGCGTCCGCCTCCTCGTCGGCGCCCCGGGCCGCCCATTCGGTGGAGATCGCCGTTGCCCGCCACGGCCGTTCGCGGCCGTGACCCCCTCCTGCCTCCTCGACCAGCCCGTACTTCGCCAGCTGGCGCAGGTGGAAGGAGCAGCTCGCGGCGCTCTCTCCGGTCCGCTCTCCGGCCTGCGTCGCGGTAAGCGGCTCACCGCGCCGCAGCAGGCTCATCAGGTCGAGTCGGGTCGGGTGCGCGAGGGCGCGCAGCGCCCGCGGGTCGGTCAGCTGGACGGTTCGCTGCTTCGCCACCCTGGAAAGGTAGCTTTCGAAAGGACTCTTTTCAAGCGGTGACGGACCGGCTGCTCCGCTCGAGCGCCGGAATCACCTTCTCGACGAAGGTGCGGACCAGCTGGGGGTCGAACTGAGCGCCGGCGGCGCGGCGGAGCTCCTCCAGGGCCTCCTCCTCGCTGATCGGCGGGCGATAGGAGCGGCCTTCGGTCATCGCGTTGTAGGCGTCGCAGATGAAGATCGCGCGGGAGCCGAGGGGGATATCTTTGCCGGCGAGGCGGTCGGGGTAGCCCTCGCCGTCCCAGCGCTCGTGGGTCGAGCGGATCAGGTCGGCGACCGGGCTCAGGGCCGACGCCGCGCCGAGGATGCGCTGGCCGATGATCGTGTGCTTGCGCATCAGCTCCCACTCCCCGGCGGAGAGGTCGGCGCCCTTGTGGAGGATCGCGTCGGGAATCGCGACCTTGCCGATGTCGTGCAGCTCGGCGGCGCGGACGACAACGTCCTGTTCCTCCGCGTCGAGCGCCAGCGCTTTGCCGAAGGCGGCGGCGAGGCGGGCGACGCCGTCGAGGTGGCGCTCGAGGTCGGGCTCGCGCTCGTGCAGCATCCGCAGCAGGACGCCGCGGGTCTGGCTGCGGGCGGAGTCGGCCCGCCGGCCCTTTTTCGCGTACATCCGGCGGTCGGCGACGCGCAGCGCGTCGGTCGGGGTGGTCACCTCGACCGGGATCAGGACCTTGCCCCAGGAGGCGGTGATCTTGAAGCCCTTGCCGCGCTCGCAGAGCGCCCGCTCGGCGGCTTCGCAGATCGCTTCGGCGGCGAGCTCACGGGTGCGGGCGAGGATGCAGAACTCGTCGCCGCCGAGACGGTAGGCGCGGCCGTGCGGCTCGACCGAGGCCTCGAGAGCCTGCCCGAGCCGGTGCAGGAGATCGTCGCCTGCCGGATGACCGAAGCTGTCGTTGTAGGACTTGAAGCCGTCGAGGTCGAACAGGGCCAGGACCATCGCCTGCGGCGGCGAGGCCGAGACCGCGTCCTCGAGGTCGCTCATCAGCGCCCGCCGGTTGGGGAGGCCGGTGAGCGAATCGGTGACGGCGCGTGTCTCGGTGATCCGCAGCATCTGGGTGTTCTGTTCGAAGGTGATGAGGAGGCGCAGCAGCACCGCGACCAGGCAGGCGACGCCGCAGATCACGGCGACCGCGCCGATCGGGATGAAGCTGCTGACCGCGAGCAGGGCGACCCCGACCACGCCCATCGCGATCGGGACGAGGATCCGCCGCCGTTCCGGGCGGGCGACAGCGGCACCCGAGGCCGTCCCCGGTAGCCAGGAGGCCGCCGCGAGCAGCAGCAGGGCGAGCGGCCAGCCGACGCTGGCGACGTTGAGCGCGGTGGTCGACTGACCGCCGACCGACAGGTAGACGACGTCGCAGGCGCCGAACAGCATCAGCGCCCCGGCGATCAGCAGCCAGCTGCCGTGGGTCCGCCACCTCGAGGCGGCGAAGACGCCGCTCAGCAGCCCGAGCAGGACGAGGTCGCAGCAAGGGTAGGCGAGGCTGACGGCGACCCCGAACGGGCTGCCTTCGAGCGCTCCCAGGACCGGCGGGAAGATCAGCGCCGCGGCGAGGCCGGCGACGGCCAGCGCTCCGATCAGCCCGTCGACCCAGGCCAGCGGCTCGAGGTGCGCGACCCGCGCCCGCAGCAGGAGGATGAGGCCGACGTAGCTGGCGGGATAGAAGGCGAGGAAGCCGACGTCCGAGGGGGAGGGGAACGGCGCCGGGCTGGCGTAGTAGAGGACGGCCGAGTAGTAGGTCTGGCCCAGGGCCCAGAGCAGGAGGCCGGCGCCGAGCGCGAGCCAGGCCGCCCGCTCAGCCGGGACCAGCACCGCGCGGGCGAGCAAGAGCAGGGCGGCGCCGAGGACCACCGCGTCGTAGACCCAGCGGCCGACGGGGTCCTGCAGCGAGGCGTCACCGAGCGTCCAGATCGTGACGACGGCATAGAAGGCCAGGAGCCCCGTCAGGAGTCCCAGCAAGGCAAAGGCGGTCTTTCTCGATAGCGAGGGCCACTTGGACGCGGTGTCCATACAAGGCACATCGACGGCGGCATCATCTTCCTTTAGACGATTCGGCCTTTGCAAACTCGTCCCGGCGCTTGATCAGCAGCCACTGCGGGTTCTCGCCGCGGCGCGTGCGCTGGAGGGCGAAGCCGCCCCGCAGCTTCTCGCCGTGGAGGACGAAGACGGCGTGGCCGCGCTCCAGCGCCTGCGGCCAGGGCACCCGCCCTCCCTGCTCGTAGGTGCCGCGGTCCCAGATCTTCACCCAGCCGCCGTCGAGCTCGCCCTCGAACTCGTTGTGGGAGAGCGAGTGGTCGGCGACCTCGATCGCCAGGCGTTTCACCGCCGGGTCCAGCGAGGGCTCCTTCGGCACCGCCCATGAGCGCATCACCCCGTCGACCTCGAGCCGCAGGTCGTAGTGGTGCGCGGTCGCCTGGTGCTCCTGGACGACGAAGGCCCCGGCGGCGACGCCGCGAACGGCGAACTGCTCATGGCCCTCGACCTTGAACTCCTCGACCGCGACCTCGTCGACGGCGGCGCCCGGCGGACCCTGGCGGAGGAAGGCGAGCAGCTCCTCGACAGCGCCCCCCTCGCCCTCGGCATGGACCAGGACGCTGCCGTCGTCGGCGTTGCGCACCCAGCCGAGCACGCCGAGCTCGTGCGCCCGCCGCACCGTCGCCTCGCGGAAGCCGACTCCCTGGACCCGACCGCGCACCTCGACCCGTATCGCTTGCACCGTCCCTCCTTCGCTCGCTCTCCCGGCAGGCTAACCGCGCCCGCTAACGGCTCGGCATCAGCGCGATCCGCAAGTCCTACGACCTCTTCGCGCGGCCCTGGAAGCCCTGCTGAGCAGTCATACGGAAAGGGTCACCCGGCGGACAAGCTCTTGTGTTTAGTCGCAGCAGGTGCCGGCAACTAAAGGATCAAGTCATTGATCTACCAGCGGAAAGGCCACCCCGTTGCCAGAGCGGATCCTCATCACCGGCGGCGCCGGCTTCATCGGTTCCCACCTCGCCCGGCATCTTCTCCGGCAAGGGCATGAGGTCAGGGCGCTCGACCGGCTCGACCCCCAGGTCCACCCCGAGCGCGAGCGACCCGCCTATCTGGACCCCGAAGTGGAGCTGATCCAGGGCGACGTCCGCGACCCCGGCGCCGTCGCCGAGGCGCTCACCGGGATCGACGCGGTCGTCCACCTCGCCGCCCGGGTCGGCGTCGGCCAGAGCATGTACGAGATCGCCGACTACTGCTCGGTCAACACCGTCGGCACCGGGGTCCTCCTGGAGGCGCTGATCGAGCGGCCGGTGCGCCGGCTCGTCATCGCCTCCAGCATGAGCATCTACGGCGAGGGGCTCTACTGCGGCCCCGAGGGCCGCGTTGCCGAGGCGGTCGAGCGCGGCCGCGCCCAGCTCGAGCGCGGCGAGTGGGAGCCGCTCTCCCCCGACGGGCGCCCACTTTCCCCCGAGCCGACGCCGGAGAGCAAGCGCCCCTCCCTCTCCTCGGTCTACGCCCTGAACAAGTACGACCAGGAGCGCATGTGCCTGCTCTTCGGCTCTTCTTACGACGTGCCGACGACGGCGCTGCGCTTCTTCAACGTCTACGGGCCCGACCAGGCGCTCTCGAACCCCTACACGGGGGTGCTGGCGATCTTCGGCGGCCGGCTGCTGAACGGGCGGCCGCCGCTGATCTTCGAGGACGGCGAGCAGCGACGGGACTTCGTCAGCGTCCACGACGTCGCCCGCGCCTGCGCCTTGGCGTTGGAGCGCGACGAGGCCGCCGGGCGGGCGGTCAACGTCGGCAGCGGCGAGAGCGTCACCGTGCGGACGATTGCCCGACGCCTGGCGCGGGTGGCCGGCCGCGAGTACATCGAGCCCGAGGTCACCGGCAAGTACCGGGTCGGTGACATCCGCCACTGCTTCGCCGACATCGCGACCGCCCGGGAGGTGCTCGAGTACGAACCGCGGGTCGCGCTGGAGGACGGGATGGCCGAGCTGGCCGAGTGGCTCGAGCGACAGACCGTTGACGACAGGGTGGACTCCGCGCACGGTGAACTCGCCGCGCGAGGCCTGACCTTATGAGCGGGGCGCTCGTCAGCGGGGAAACCGAATCGAGCCTCGCGCGGGCCGGCTAGGGGCGCGGGTGCCGCGGGCGGCCGTCATCCGCGGGAGCCGAGCGGCCGAGCTGGTCGAGGTGCCGGTACCAGAGCCAGGCGCGGGCGAGGTGCGGCTGCGGCTGGAGGGCTCGGGCGTCTGCGGCTCGGACCTCGCGGTCTGGACCGGGCGGCCGTGGTTCGAGTACCCGCGCCCGCCCGGCGCCCCGGGTCACGAGGGCTGGGGAGTGGTCGACGCGCTCGGCGCGGGTGCCGAGGGGCTGCTGCGCGAGGGCGACCGGGTCGCCGGCCTCTCCTACAACGCCTACGCCGAGTTCGACCTGGCGCGAGCCGAGGACCTGGTGCCGCTGCCGGAGGGGGTCGAGCACTTCCCGGGCGAGGCGCTCGGCTGCGCGGTCAACGTCGTGCGACGCAGCGGCATCGAGCCGGGCGACACGGTCGCGCTCGTGGGGGCCGGCTTCCTCGGCTGCGTGATCGGGCAGCTGGCGGCCGGCGCGGGGGCGCGCGTAGTTGCGATCTCGCGCCGGCGTTCGGCGCTGGAGACGGCGCGGGCGATGGGGGCGGCGGAGACGGTCGCGCTGGATGAGCCGGTGGTCGAGAGGGTCGAGGAGCTGACCGAGGGCGGGCTCTGCGACGTCGTCGTCGAGGCGGCGGGTGCGCAGGCGACGCTGGACCTCGCGGGGCCGCTGACGAGGACGCGCGGCCGTCTCGTGATCGCCGGCTTCCACCAGGACGGCTCGCGCAGCGTCGACATGCAGCTCTGGAACTGGCGCGGGCTCGACGTCGTCAACGCCCACGAGCGCGACCCGCGGGTCTACGTCGAGGGCATCCGCGAGGCGGCGCTGGCGGTCAGCGAGGGCCGGCTCGATCCCTCGCCGCTCTACACCCACCGCTTCGGGCTCGACGAGCTCGGGCGGGCGCTGGAGACCGCGGTCGAGCGGCCGGAGGGGTTCATGAAGGCGCTGGTGGTCCCGTGACCGTGGCGACCCTCCCCCGCCTCGGCTTCCTCGGCGTCGGCTGGATCGGCCGCAGCCGGATGGAGGCGCTGGCGCGCGAGGGGACGGCGCGGGTCGCCGCCGTCGCCGATCCCCAGGCCGAGGCGCTCGCGGCGGCGGCGGAGGTCGCGCCCGACGCGGGCCGGGCGGGGTCCCTGGAGGAGCTGCTGGAGCAGGAGCTCGACGGGATCGTCATCGCCACCCCGAGCGCCCTGCACGCCGACCAGGCGGTCGCGGCGCTGGAATGCGGCCTCGCCGTCTTCTGCCAGAAGCCGCTGGCCCGCGACGCCGCCGAGACCCGGCGGGTGCTGGCGGCGGCCCGCGCCGCCGACCGCCTCCTCGCCGTCGACCTCTCCTACCGCCAGGTCGAGGCGCTGCGGGCAGCGCGGGAGCAGGTTCGGAGCGGCGCGATCGGCGAGGTCCACAGCATCGACCTCGTCTTCCACAACGCCTACGGCCCCGACAAGCCCTGGTTCACCGATCCGGAGCTGAGCGGCGGCGGCTGCCTGATCGACCTCGGCACGCACCTGGTCGACCTCGCCCTCTGGCTCAACAGCGCCGATCGCGTGGTTCCTTCCGAAGGAGTCACGTCCGTAAGGAACCACGCGATTGAGGTCGAGACCGCCCGGGCGCTTTCGCTGCGCGGCCACGCGGTCGAGGATCACGTTACGGCCGAGCTGGCGTTGGGCGAGGTGGGGGTGCGGCTCGCCTGCTCCTGGTTCGCGCCGGCGGGGCGGGACTGCGTCTTCGAGTGCACGGCCTGGGGAAGCGAGGGCGCGGTCTCGGTCGGCAACGTCGGCGGCTCCTTCTACGACTTCCGTGCCGAGCTCCGGCGGGGAACCACCGCGGAGACGCTGGTCGAACCGCCGGACGAGTGGGGCGGGAGGGCGATCTCCGTCTGGGCCGGGCGGCTCCGCGAGAGCCGCGGCTACGACCCCGCCGCCGACGAGCTGGAGCTGGTCGCCGAGGCGATTGATGCGGTTTACGCCAGGACGGGTATGGGCCGGTAGATGAAGATCCTGATCAGCACCGACACGGTCGGCGGCGTCCTCACCTACACCACCGATCTTGCCGCCGCACTGGAGACGAGCGGCGACGAGGTCGTGGTCGCGACGATGGGCCCGCGGCTGCGGCGGGCGCAGCGGGCAGCCCTCCCCGAGCGCGTCCACGAGAGCGACTTCCGGCTCGAGTGGATGGAGGACCCGTGGGCCGAGGTCGCCGCGGCGGGCGAGTGGCTGCTGCGGCTGGAGGAAGAGGAGCGGCCGGACATCGTCCACCTCTGCTCCTACGCCCACGGCACCCTTCCGTTCGAGGCGCCGAAGGTGGTCGTAGCCCACTCCGGCGTCCTCTCCTGGTGGCGAGCCGTCCACGGCACCGAGGTCCCGGCGAGCTGGAACCGCTATCGCGAGGAGACGTCGGCCGGGCTCGAAGGCGCCGACGCCGTAGTAGCCCCAACCACCGCGATGCTCCAAGAGCTGGAACGCGACCACACCCTCAACCCCGATCGCACCCGGGTAATCCCCAACGGCTCCCCCGCCCCGCCACCGCACCGGGCCACGCCCGGCGAACTGCATCAAATTTCTCCCCTGCTGGGTAGGAAATTTGATGCAGTTCGGGAGGGGCGGCCGTTCGTGCTGGGGTCGGGGCGGTTCTGGGATGCGGCGAAGAACCTGGCGGCGCTGGATGCCGCGGCGGCGGGGCTCTCCTGGCCGGTCGTGGTTGCCGGCGACCTCGGCGACGGTCCCGGGCCGCGGCACGCCTTGAGAACCGGTGTCCTCGACCGCGGCGCGTTGAGGGCGCTGCGGCGGGCGGCGCCGGTCTACGCGGCGCCCGCCGTCTACGAGCCGTTCGGGCTCGGCATCCTCGAGGCGGCGCGCGACGGCTGCGCCCTCGTCCTCGGCGACATCCCCTCGCTGCGCGAGCTCTGGGAGGAGGCGGCGATCTTCGTCGACCCCCGCGACCCGCACGCGCTGCACGAAGTCCTCGCCTGCCTGATCGACGCGCCGCAGGTGCGGGCGGACCTCGCCGCGCAGGCGCAGGCGCGCGCCGCCGAGTACCCGATCGGGCGCACCGCTGCCGCCTACCGCCGGCTCTACCAGCGGCTCGTCAGACCCAGGCGCACTTCTTCGGATCTGCCGGGAGGAGCCGCGCTCGGCTCGGAGGTGGCCGCATGAGGGTCGTCGTCTTCTCCCACTCCCTGGTCTCCGACTGGAACCACGGCAACGCCCACTTCCTCCGCGGCGTCGTCACCGAGCTCCAGGACCGCGGCCACGAGGTAGCCGTCTACGAACCCGCCGACGGCTGGAGCCGCGCCAACCTCCTGCGCGAGCACGGCGAGGCACCACTGCGCGAGTTCGCCGGCGCCTTCCCTCACCTGCGCCCCACCGTCTACGACCCGGGCGACCTCAACGTCGACGCCGCCCTCGACGACGCCGACCTCGTCCTCGTCCACGAGTGGAACGAGCTCGACCTGGTCGCCAGGATCGGCGCCCACCGCGCTTGGCACAACGGCTACCGGCTGCTCTTCCACGACACCCACCATCGCGCCGCCACGGCGCCGGAGCAGATGGCCCGCTTCGACCTCTCGAACTACGACGGCGTCCTCGCCTACGGCGAGGTGATCCGCCGGATCTACCTCGAGCGCGGCTGGGCCGCCCGCGCCTGGACCTGGCACGAGGCCGCCGACACCCGCATCTTCCACCCGCTGCCCGACGGCGATCAACCGCGGGGTTCGTCCTTTTCCCGGGATAGACGGGAAAAGGACGAACGCCGCGACGACCTGGTCTGGATCGGCAACTGGGGCGACGGCGAGCGCAGCGAGGAGCTGCGCAGGTTCCTGCTGCGGCCGGCGCGCACCGCCCACATGCACGGCTCCATATATGGGGTCCGCTACCCGCGCCCGGCGCGCCTGCAGATCGCCCTCTCCGGCCTCCACCACCGCGGCTGGGTCGCCAACCACCGCGTGCCGGAGATCTTCGCCCGCCACCGCCTTACCGTCCACGTCCCCCGCCGCCCCTACGCCGAGGCGCTGCCGGGAATCCCGACGATCCGCCCCTTCGAGGCGCTGGCCTGCGGAATCCCGCTGGTCTCCGCGCCGTGGGACGACTGCGAGGGGCTCTTCCGCACCGAGCAGGACTACCTCGTTGCCCGCGACACGAGGGAGATGCGCGAGGCGATGGAAGCGATCCGCGACTACCCCGAGCTGGCCGCGAAACTGCGGGCGAGCGGACTGGAGACGATCCGCGCGCGGCACACCTGCGGCCACCGGGTAGACGAGCTGCTGGCGATCGACGCCGGCCTGCGGGGTGAGCCGGCCGTCGAGGTGGCGGGATGAGGATCGCCTTCTTCGGCTCGAGCCTGGTCTCCGCCTACTGGAACGGCGCCTGCACCTACTACCGCGGGATCGTCCGCGCCCTTGCCGCCCGCGGCCACCGGGTCACCTTCTATGAACCCGACGCCTTCGACCGCCAGGCCCACCGCGACATCGACGACCCCGGCTGGGCCGAGGTCGTCGTCTACGGGCCGCGCGACGAGCGGACGGTGCGCGAGGTCGTCGCCGGCGCCGCCGACTTCGACGTCGTCGCCAAGGCGAGCGGGGTCGGCCTCTTCGACGCGGTGCTGGAGGAGGCGGTGGCCGGGCTGGAAGGCCCGGAGGCGCGGATCTTCTGGGACGTCGACGCGCCCGCGACCCTCTCCGCGATGGAGGCAGAGACCGCTGAACAGAGCGAGAGCCCGCTGCGCGAGCTGATCCCCGCCTACGACATGGTCTTCACCTACGGCGGCGGCCGACCGGTGGTCGACCGCTACCTCGCCCTCGGCGCCCGCTCCTGCACCCCGGTCTACAACGCCCTCGACCCCGAAACCCACCGCCCCGAGCCGCCGCGCCCGGAGCTCGCCTGCGACCTCGCCTTCCTCGGCAACCGCCTGCCCGACCGCGAGGCGCGGGTCGAGGAGTTCTTCTTCCGTGTAGCCAAAGCGCTTCCGTCCAGCGTCCTCATGCTGGGCGGCAGCGGCTGGGAGGACCGCGTCGCCGGTCTCGCCAACGTCCGCCACCTCGGCCACGTCGCGCCGGGCGACCACAACGCGCTCAACCGCAGCGCCCTCGCCGTCCTCAACATCAGCCGCGAGAGCATGGCCGCGAACGGCTGGTCGCCCGCGACGCGGGTGTTCGAGGCGGCAGGCGCCGGCGCCTGCCTCGTCACCGACGAGTGGCAGGGGGTCGAGGAGTTCCTCGCGCCCGGCGAGGAGGTGCTGGTCGCCCGCGACGGCGCCGAGGTTGCCGAGCTGCTGGCGGCGCTCGAGCCCGAGCGGGCCCGAGCGATCGGCGAAGCCGCCCGGGAGCGCGTGCTCGCCGAGCACACCTACGACCGTCGCGCCGAGCAGGTCGAGGCGATCCTCGCCGGGGTGGCGGCGGGATGAGGATCGTCTTCTGCGGCCTCTCGATCACCTCCTCCTGGGGGAACGGCCACGCGACCAACTACCGGGCGCTGGTGCGCGAGCTGACCGCGCGCGGCCACGACGTCCTCTTCCTCGAGCGTGACATGCCCTGGTACGCGCAGCAGCGCGACCTGCCCGAGCCGCCTTGGGGGCGGACGGCGCTCTACGGCTCGGTCGAGGAGCTCGAGCAGCACGCCGCCGCGATCGAGGCCGCCGACCTCGTCGTCGTCGGCTCCTACGTCCCCGCGGGCGTCGCCGTCGCCGAGCGGGTGCTCGAGTGGAGCGCGGGCGCCGTCGCCTTCTACGACATCGACACCCCGGTCACCCTCGGCAAGCTGCGAAGCGGCGACCACGAGTACCTCTCCCCCGGGCTGGTCGGCCGCTTCGACCTCTACCTCTCCTTCACCGGCGGCCCCACCCTGCGGGTGCTGGAGGAGGAGCTGGGGGCGCGGCGCGCGCTCGCCTTCTACTGCCTCGTCGACCCCGACGCCTACCGGCCGCTGCAGCGGGCGCCGCAGTGGGACCTCGGCTACCTCGGCACCTACAGCGACGACCGCCAGCCGTCCCTCGAGCGGCTGCTGATCGAGCCGGCCCGCCTGCTGGGCGAGCGCGAGTTCGTCGTCGCCGGGCCGCAGTACCCCGACGGGATCGAGTGGCCCGGAAACGTCGAGCGGATCGACCACGTCGCCCCCGTCGACCATCCCGGCTTCTACGCCGCCCAGCGCTTCACCCTCAACGTCACCCGGGCGCAGATGCGCAAGGCCGGCTGGTCGCCGAGCGTGCGCCTGTTCGAGGCGGCCGCCTGTGCGGTGCCGGTGATCTCCGACCGCTGGCCGGGCCTGGAGGAGATCTTCGTCCCCGGCGAGGAGATCCTCGTCGCCGACTCGCCCGCGGACGTCGTCCGCTACCTGGATGAGACCGGTGAGGACAAGCGCCTGGCCCTCGGCGAGCGCGCCCGCGCACGCGTCCTCGCCGAGCACACCGCCGAGCGCCGCTGCGAACAGCTCGAGGCGGAGGTCGCGGGGGTGGCGGCGTGACCCTGCAGGCGCAAGGCATCGCCGAGCTCGGGCCCTGGTTCCACAACCTCCACCTGCCCGACGGCAGGCAGACCGCGCCCGAGCACCCGCTCGGCGACTTCCCGGCCTTCAAGTGGCGCCAGATCGAGGGCCGCCTGCCCGAGGATTTGAGCGGCGCCCACGCCCTTGACATCGGCTGCAACGCCGGCTTCTACTCCTTCGAGCTCGCCGCCCGCGGCGCCGAGGTGCTGGCCCTCGACCTCGACGAGCATTACCTGCGTCAGGCCCGCTGGGCGGCGCGATACCTCGACCCCGAGCGGCGGGTCGAGTTCCGCCAGGGCTCGGTCTACGACCTCGTCGAGGTCCAAGGTGCCTTCGAGGTCGTCCTCTTCATGGGCGTCCTCTACCACCTTCGATACCCCTCCTCGCCCTC
>Ga0207702_10000340_pt1 | contig 53705 bp, 41 predicted proteins | sample KBSCornC62_FD_184302 | JGI IMG/M metagenome (GOLD analysis project Ga0207702, IMG submission 184302) | Corn rhizosphere microbial communities from Kellogg Biological Station, Michigan, USA - KBS Corn C6-2 (SPAdes) (version 2) | ecosystem: Host-associated > Plants > Roots > Rhizosphere > Soil ...
CCATACCACGGCTCCGCGCGCGGTCGCGCTGGGTACGCGGGTGCAGGCAAATGCCGAGCAGGCGCTGGCGCTGGGCAGCAATGAAACCTGGGCGATCGGCAGGAGTTCCATTGCCATCGGCGATGGCGTGAAAGTGCGTGCCGAGAACAGCATTGCGATCGGACGGAACGCGATGGTGCCGGCGAATGCGCGCAACGCACTGGCGTTGGGTGCGGAAGCGAGCGTGGCGGCGGAAGCGATCGGGAGCGTGGCGCTGGGCCATGGCGCGGTGGCCGATCGTGGCAACGCGATCTCCATCGGCGGCGGCATGGTTGGCACGCGGCAGATCATCCACGTCGCGGCCGGGACCGAACCGAGCGATGCGGTGAACGTTGCGCAATTGCAGGAAGCGATTGCCGCGATGAGAGCGGAAATACAGTCGCTGCGCAGCCAGCTTGGTGCGCGCTAGCCGCGGCGGTGATGCAAAAAAAGAAGCCTGGCGCAGGCCAGGCTTTGAAGGAACATCATCATGAAGTAGAAGCACAACTGCGCGGGCGGGGCTGCGTTCCCCGCCCGCATTTCTTCACCACTGGAACGAAGCACCCACGCCAACGGTGTTGCCGCTGCTGGACAGGCCCACGCCGGCGCGCACCTTCCAGTTCTCGCTGACGCGAGCCTCACCGCCCAACGCAGCGGCGGTATAACCCTTGTAGTTCGCGACGCCGGCACCGATCGACAGCGTCTTGCCCACATCCACGCCCGGAATCATGGTCAGCGCCGTGGCAGCCGCGATGCCGGAATAGGCGCCGCGCGCGGTGTTGTCGAGTTGGCCCTGCAGGCCGTCGATCTGCCCCTGGAGGCCATCGATGCGCCGGTCGAGCTGATTTACCGCACCTTCGACGCCGCGAACTTGCTGGCCGCCGACGGTGTAGGCCGGTGTCGAGATCGTGCCATCGTCATTGAGCTTGGCGCCGCCGCCCAGTGCGTCGGCCGTGCTCTGCGCCGTGGCGGCCAACTGCGAGCCGTTGACGGCGTCCTTGCTCGCGGCATTCACGGCACCGTCGCCGACGTTGGTGATCTTGTTGCCTTGCGCGTCGTAGTTCCAATCACTACCACCGCCGCCGCCACCACCGCCGTTGTTCTCGATGTTGGTGACGCGGTCGCCGATGCTGGTAACGGTCTGGTTCAAGTTGCTGACCTGGCCCTGCAGATCGCTGAGCTGGCCGAAGTTGACGGCGTCATACTGATTCTTGCCGTCTGCCACGTTGGTCAGGATCACCGGCGCTGCAGCAGGGCCACCCAGTGTCACCGAACCGTAGTTCGTGGAGCCGTCATCGTTCAGGTCGTACCTCACGGCCTGCGAATCGGTGGCGCCTGACGACGCGGCCGCCTGGATAGCCTTCTCGACCGTGTGGTACTGGTAGCCGTTGACCACGAAAGTAGGCTGCGTGATGCTGCCGTCCGGTGCCACACCGGTGCCGGCGCCAAATGCATCCGTCACGCCTTTGAGCTGGCTTACGTTCACTGCATCGGTGAGTTGCGTGCCGGCCGCCACGTTGATGATCTGGCGTTCCGCACCGGCCGCGCCGATGGACAGCACGTTCGTACGGTCGGCGATGGAATCCGCACCCAAGGCGATGCTGCCGTAAGCATTCGCAATCACATGGGCATTCGCGCCCAACGCCATCGCATTGGCGGTGTTTCTGTCCACGGTTGCGCTGGTGCCCATGGCGATCGAGTTGGCGCTGCGGCTGTTCACTCGGGCGCCATCGCCGATCGCAATCGAGCTCTGGCTCAGCGCGGATGTATTGTTGTTGCCGACCGCAAGGGCGTTATCCGCATTCGCCTGGACGTTCGCGCCCAGCGCCACGGCTTGCGTACCGGTGGTGGTCGCTTTGGAACCGACCGCGACGGCATACGGCTGGTTGCCGCCCGTCGAGACCTGGTTGCCGAGGGCGACCGAGTAGTCCGAATTCGCAACGGCTTGCACGCCGACCGCGACGGCGTTGCCGCCGCTGGCATTGGAGCTCACGCCCATGGCGAGCGCGGTCATCGTGGAAGGATCCGCGCCGTTCAAGGACGCGTTGTTGGGGCCGCGCGTGCCTTCAACGGCAAACTGCGGGTCCGACACATCCATGATGCCCGCGACACTGCGCTGGGCCGCGCCCGTCGCGAGCAAAAGCTCAGCCGGAGTGGCGTACGACGAGTTGCTGCTGATCGTATTGTTCCTATCGGTGCCGGTGGTTTCCTCAGCAGCCGGCACATCGTACTGATCCGCAACCAGTGTGTTCTTCGCGTCGGTGCCTACGGCCATCGCCGAGCCCATCAGGATGGCTTGCGCTAGGGCTGCCGCGATGGCGCTGCGGATGAAAACGCGTTTCTTCGGGTTCTGTGTGCCGCGATTTGCCAGGGTCATGGCGTGCTCCTCATCAGATCGTTTGGTGATGAGGAAAGAGTAGAAATCGCGGGTATTTGGATCAGTCGGGCAGGGCTGAATCCGTTCGGGCTAGTAGTAGTCCTAGTCCGAATTTGTCCGATACCACTTTGGAATAGTCCGTTTTGCTGAACGGGATGACGCTATTTGTTCAGCGTTCTTCCCGGCATTGCACCGGGAAGAACATGTGCGATCGATACACGAAAGCGGTGAAAGGTCAGTGCTTCTCGCCTTCGTGTTGCACGTTGACCATCCATGACACGCCGAACTTGTCCACCAACATGCCGAAGCCGTCGGTCCAGAACGTTTTCTGGAACGGCATGGTGACCTGGCCATCTTTCGATAGCGCGTTGAAATATTTTTCGCCCGAGGCGACATCCTGCACGGTGACCGAGAGGCTGAAGCCGGAGTGCCCCACCTTGTCGTGGCCCATCTGGCCATCGGACATCAACAGATGCGTGCTGCCAACGACCAACGTGGCATGCATGATCTTGTCGCCGGATTCGGGCGCGATCTTGTAGTCCTCGCTGGCGGGTGCGTCCTTGAAGCGCATCTTCATCACTTCCTGCGCACCGAGCGCTTCGCGATAGAACGCGATGGCTTCTTCACAGCGGCCGTCGAAGAAGAGGTATGGCTGGATTTCCATGTGCATGACTCCGTGGTTGAGGAAACGGACGGATTCTAGTGAGCGAGGATCGCACGCGACATGTGACAGCTATTGATGTGGCGATCGAAACCATGCAGGTTGGTTTGCGCACTAACCTACATCGATGCGGCATCCCGGATCGCCTGCGGCAACGGCACCGATTTACCGGTCGCCGGATCCATCCACACCATCACCACATGGCCGTCGCAATACAGCTTGCCGTGGTCGGCCGGATCGACGATGCGATGCGCGACTGTCATCGAACTGTTGCCCATTCGTGCGCAATACAACTCGATATGCACCTCGCCCGGCCATTCGATCGGCAGGCGATAGTTGAGCGTGCTGGCAGCCATCACCGGCATCGCATGTTCGCCCGACCATGAACCAGGCAGGCGCTGCAGCCATTGCACGCGCGCTTCTTCCAGATAGGTGAGATAGGTCGAATTGTTGACGTGATTGAACGCATCCAGGTCGCGCCAACGCACGCTGATCGCGGCGGTGTACAACGGTGTCGGAGCAGGGGAGAGGTCAGATGCCGTCGTCATGAAGCCACTTTGCGTTTGGGTTTGGCTTTGCCGTTGTCGCTTTCGAGCTTGACACGCGGTGGTGCTTTCGCCGGTTTCAGATGCGTGGCGAGGAAGCGGCCGGTATGCGAGCCGACCGTGGCCGCGACGGTTTCCGGCGTGCCGGTGACCAGGATGCGTCCGCCACCCGCGCCGCCTTCGGGACCGAGATCGACGATCCAGTCGGCAGTCTTGATCACGTCGAGGTTGTGTTCGATCACCACCACCGTGTTGCCCTGGTCGACCAGTTGATGCAACACATCAAGCAATTGCTCGATGTCGTGGAAGTGCAAGCCGGTAGTCGGCTCATCGAGGATATACAGCGTGCGGCCGGTTTCGCGCTTGGACAATTCCTTCGACAGTTTTACGCGTTGCGCTTCACCGCCCGAAAGCGTGGTCGCGCTCTGGCCGAGCTTGATGTAATCCAGGCCCACCGAGCGTAGCGTGTCTACCTTGCGCGCGATCACCGGCACGTTCTCGAACAACTTGGCGGCGTCTTCCACCGTCATGTCGAGCACATCGGCAATGGTGTGGCCCTTGTAGAGAATTTCCAGCGTTTCGCGGTTGTAGCGCTTGCCGTGGCAGACGTCGCAAGGTACGTACACATCCGGCAGGAAGTGCATCTCCACCTTGATCATGCCGTCGCCTTCGCAGGCTTCGCAGCGGCCACCGCGCACGTTGAAGCTGAAGCGGCCCGGCGTATAGCCGCGCGAACGCGCTTCGGGCACCTGCGCGAACAGTTCGCGCAATGGTGTGAACAGACCGGTGTACGTGGCAGGATTCGAACGCGGCGTGCGGCCGATCGGTGATTGGTCGATGTCGACGACCTTATCGAACAGCTCCAGGTTCTCCACCGATTTATATGTCGCGGGTTGAATGCTTGAACCGTTCAACTCGGCCGCGGCGAGCGCGAACAACGTGTCGTTGATCAGCGTGGATTTGCCGGAACCCGATACACCGGTGATGCAGGTAAACAGGCCGGCCGGAATCGAGAGATCCACGTTCTTCAAATTGTTGCCGCTGGCGCCGCGCAAATGCAGCCAGGAATCCTTGTCGAGCTGCTCGCGACGCTCTTCGGGCACTTTGATTTCGCGCTTGCCGGAAAGATATTGGCCGGTGACCGAGCGCGGTGAAGCGAGTATGTCTTTCAGCGTGCCCTGCGCGACGATTTCGCCGCCATGCACCCCGGCGCCGGGGCCGATGTCCAGGACATAGTCGGCGGCACGGATCGCATCTTCGTCGTGTTCGACCACGATGACCGTGTTGCCCAGATCGCGCAGGCGCGTGAGCGTGCCCAGCAAGCGTTCGTTGTCGCGCTGGTGCAGACCGATCGACGGTTCGTCCAGCACGTACATCACGCCGACCAGGCCAGCGCCAATCTGCGACGCCAGGCGAATGCGCTGCGCTTCGCCGCCGGAAAGCGAATCGGCCTGGCGATCGAGCGTAAGGTAGTTCAGGCCCACATCATTGAGGAAGGTCAGGCGCTCGCGGATTTCCTTGACGATCTTCACCGCGATCTCGCCGCGCCAGCCGGTGAGCTTCAAGCTTTCGAAGAACGCGAGCGAATCATCGATGGAGCGCGCGGTGAGCGAGGGCAGCGAATGATCGGCCACGAAGACGTTGCGCGCCGAACGGTTCAGGCGCTGGCCTTCGCATTCGCGGCACGGCTGGTCGCTGATGTATTTGGCCAGTTCTTCGCGCACCGCTGGCGATTCGGTTTCCTTGTAGCGGCGCTCCAGGTTCGGCAGGATGCCTTCGAACGCATGCTCGCGCGTGACCTTGCCGCCGCGCTCGGTGAGGTACTTGAAAGTGATCTTTTCCTTGCCGCTGCCGAACAGGACGGCCTGCTGCACGATCTTGGACAGCTTCTGCCACGGCGTGTCCACGTCGAAGCCGTAATGCTTGGCCAGCGACAGAATCAGCTGGAAGTAGTGCGCGTTGCGCCGGTCCCAGCCGCGAATCGCACCATTGGCCAACGACAGCTCCGGGTGATGCACCACGCGCTCCGGCGAGAACACCTGCGTAACGCCCAACCCATCGCAGCTCGGGCAGGCGCCGACCGGCGAGTTGAAGGAGAACAGACGCGGTTCCAGTTCCGGTAGCGAGTAATCGCATACCGGGCAGGAATAGCGCGAGGAGAACAATTGTTCGCTCGCCTTCGCATCATCCATGTCCACCACGATCGCCAGGCCATCGCCCAGGCGCAGCGCGGTTTCGAACGATTCGGCCAGGCGCTGCTTGATGTCGTCGCGCGGGCGGAAGCGGTCGATCACCGCCTCGATGGTGTGCTTCTGGCGCAGGGTGAGCGGCGGCACGGCGTCCAGGTCGTACACGGCGCCGTCCACGCGGGCGCGCACGAAACCCTGCGCACGCAACTGCTCAAACACCTGCACGTGCTCCCTTGCGCGCTCGCGGATTACCGGCGCCAGCAACATGAAGCGTTTTTCGGGATTCAGCGCCAGGGTGCTGTCCACCATCTGGCTGACCGTCTGCGCCTCCAGCGGAATGCCGTGGTCCGGGCAGCGCGGCGTGCCCACGCGGGCGTAGAGCAGGCGCAGGTAGTCGTAGACCTCGGTGATGGTGCCCACGGTGGAGCGTGGGTTGTGCGAGGTGGACTTCTGCTCGATCGAGATCGCCGGGGAGAGACCCTCGATATGGTCCACGTCCGGCTTTTCCATCATCGACAGGAACTGCCGCGCATAGGCCGACAGCGATTCGACGTAGCGCCGCTGGCCCTCGGCATAGATGGTGTCGAACGCCAGCGAGGACTTGCCCGAGCCGGACAACCCGGTGATCAGGATCAGCCGATCGCGGGGCAGGTCCAGGTCGATGTTCTTGAGGTTGTGCGTGCGTGCGCCGCGGATGCGTATGGTGTCCATCACGCCTGACTATTTGGGGGACCGCGCACTATAACAAGTGGTCGTGGTCCGTCCGCGTGGCAGGCATGCGGCCTGCTGACAGCGTTCTGTCAGCAGGCTGGCTAGGCAGCAGCCAGGCAGGCGACTATGCTCGCCCGCTACGTTCCCGGGTGCGTGACGCGGAGGCTGCATATGGCAGGCAAATGGGTGATGGGCGTGGGGTTGTGCGCAGTGCTGGCGGCCGGCTTCGCCTCGGCGGCCCCGCCCTCCGAAGCGCAGGTGCGGGAGCTGATGCAGGTCATGAATGTGCCCGGCCAGTTCACCGTGATGAACAACCAGATGGCCTCCATGATGAGCCAGCAGTTGCCGTGCGTCTCCGCAGACTACTGGAAGAACTACATCGACAAGAGCGGCCAGGAACAGCTGCTTACGGCGATGATCCCGGCCTACCAGCACCACTTCACCGCCGACGAGGTGGAAGGCCTGATCAAGTTCTACAAATCCCCGTTGGGCCAGAAACTGGTCGCCCAGATGCCCGCCACCATGGCCGAGGCCGCCCAGAGCGGCCAGCAGTGGGGTCGCCAGCGCACCTCCGACATGTTCGCCCAACTGCAGAAAGACGGGAAACTGGACGGCCAGGGCCGTTGCCCCGGCACCGCCCAGTAGGTCGGCACCCCAACGGCTGGTCAGTGATTGACCAGTGGCGGGCTTCGTCGCTAAAATCCGCAGTTCGCCGCGCCCGTATGGGCCGCGACGAACCCAAGAGAATAACGACAGAAGGGCCATTCCCATGAGTTATGCAGTCATCAAGACCGGCGGCAAGCAGTACCGCGTCCAGCAGGGCGACGTCCTGCGCGTGGAACTGCTGAACGCCGAAGAAGGCGCCAGCGTGAATTTCGACCAGGTGCTGCTGGTCGGTTCCGGTGAAACCATCACCGTCGGCGCCCCGATCGTTTCCGGCGCCACCGTCACCGCCACCGTGCGCAAGCATGGCCGCGCCGACAAGGTCCGCATCATCAAGTTCCGCCGCCGCAAACACCACAAGAAGCAGCAGGGACATCGTCAGCACTTTACCGAAGTCGAGATCACGGGCATCAACGCCTGATCCGCCAATTCTGGAGTAATCAGTCATGGCACATAAAAAAGGCGTAGGTTCATCCCGCAACGGTCGCGATTCGAACCCGAAATACCTCGGCGTGAAGATCTACGGTGGCCAGGCCATCGAAGCCGGCAACATCATCGTCCGCCAGCGCGGCACCAAGTTTCATGCCGGCAACGGCGTGGGCCTGGGCCGTGACCACACCCTGTTCGCCCTGGTCGATGGCGTGGTCGAGTTCAAGACCCGCGGCGCTGACAACCGCAAGTACGTCAACGTTGTGAAGGCCTGATTTGGCCTTGCGCTTAAACGGAGGCCCCGCTTCGTGCGGGGCTTTCTTATTTTGGTGGGACGTAAATCGTCAATCGGGAATCGCCAATCGTTAAAAGCGGCGCACGATTTCCGTTTCGCCGAAAACCTCGCGCTTTTACTATTTCCGATTAACGATTCCCGATTTACGGCTCTCAACCCATGAAATTCGTCGACGAAGCGATCATCAAAGTTCACGCCGGAGACGGCGGCAACGGCTGCATCAGCTTCCGTCGCGAAAAATTCATCCCGTTCGGTGGCCCGGACGGCGGCGACGGCGGCACCGGCGGCTCGGTGTGGCTGGTGGCCGATGAAGGCCTCAACACCCTGATCGATTTCCGCCATCAGCGCAGCTTTAAGGCACAGCGCGGCGAGAACGGCATGGGCAGCGACATGTATGGCAAGGGCGGCGGCGATACCACCATCCGCGTGCCGGTCGGCACCGTCGTCACCAACGTCGACACGGACGAAATCATCGGTGACCTTACCGCGCACGGCCAGCGCCTGCTGGTGGCGCAGGGCGGCAAGGGCGGCCTGGGCAACATCCACTTCAAGAGCTCGGTCAACCGCGCACCGCGTAAGTCCACGCCGGGCACGCCGGGCGAAGTGCGCGAGCTGAAGCTGGAGCTGAAGCTGCTGGCGGATGTGGGCCTGCTTGGTTTCCCGAATGCCGGCAAATCCACATTCATTCGCGCCGTGTCCGCCGCGACGCCGCGCGTGGCGGATTATCCGTTCACCACGCTGCATCCGAACCTGGGCGTGGTCAGCCTGGGCACTGACCAGAGCTTCGTCATCGCTGACATTCCCGGCCTGATCGAGGGCGCCGCGGAAGGCCATGGCCTGGGTATCCAGTTCCTGCGCCACGTGGCACGCACGCGCCTGCTGCTGCATCTGGTGGATATCGCCCCGATCGACGGCAGCGACGTGGTGGAGCAGGTACACGCGATCGAGCACGAACTGGAGAAGTTCGATCCCGAACTGCTGCAGCGCCCGCGCTGGCTGGTGCTCAACAAGGCGGACGTGTTGCCGCAGGATGAGCGCCAGGGCGTGGCCGAGGATATCGTCAAGCGCCTGGGCTGGACGCAGCCATGGTTCCTGGTCTCGGCCATCGCGCGCGAGAACACCATGAGCGTGTGCCAGCAGATCCAGCGGTTTTTCGAAGCCCAGCATGAGGCGCGCGAAGGACGCACCGACATGTTGCCGGGGGATGTGCGCTTGCGCGGAGAACCGTGAGTTCTTCTTCTCTCTCCTCCTTGGCAGTACGTCTCCCTCTCCCCTTCGGGGAGAGGGCCGGGGTGAGGGGCCAATCTTGCGATTAGGGTTATAAATACCGCTTGGAAAAAAGAGCAAAACGAAAAGCGATGATGGAATTTTCGGCGAGTATGCCCCCTCACCCTCACCCTCTCCCTGGAGGGGCGGGGGAGAAAAACGCAACATGAAACTCCAAGCCCGCATCGCCACCTACCACCGCCTGCGCGACGAGCCACTGTGGCGCCTGCTCGCCGCCGATCACGCGCCGGAAATCATCGGCCTGTTGCAAACCGTACTGATGGATGGCGAGCGCACGCTCAGTGCTTCCATCCTGTTCGAGCGGCTGCAGCATCATCTGGATGCCGTCAACGCCTCCGACCTGCCACGCGAATTGCCACGCACCGCGCAGGCATACGTCGCCGATTGGCTGGTCAAAGGTTTACTGGAACGCCGCCTGCCCGAAGGCGCCAGCGAAGAGGAATACGAACTCTCTGCACAGACCGCGCAGGCGATCCGCTTCGTCAGCACGCTGGATACGCCGCGCAGCGCAGCCACCGAAAGCCGCCTTTCGCTGGTGATCCAGCAATTGGTGCGCCTGGCCGAACAGACCGAAACCGATCCCACCACGCGCCTGCAGGCGCTGTACGCCGAACGTGACCGTCTCGATGCCGAGATCGCGCGCGTCGGCACCGGCAAGGTGGCGACCCTCGATGGTAAGCGCGCCTTGGAACGCGCGCGCGAAGTCATCCAGCTCGCCGACGAACTGGCGGAAGATTTCCGCCGTGTGCGCGACGATTTCGAGCGCCTCAACCGTGATTTCCGCGAACGCATCATCGATGACGAAGGCGAGCGCGGCGACGTGCTCGATCGCCTGTTCGAAGGCGTCGACGTGATCGCCGAAAGCGAAGCCGGCCGCAGCTTCAACGCCTTCTGGAACTTGCTCAACGATATCGAGCAAAGCACGCAACTGGATGCGGCGCTGGAAAGCGTGCTCGCGCGCAATTTCGCCAAGAAATTGCAGCGCCATGAACGGCAGTTCCTGCGCGGTTTCACCGGCGTGATGTTGGAACGTGGCGGCCACGTGCATGACGTGCTGCAGCACTTCGCGCGCAGCCTGCGCGGTTTCGTGCAAAGCCGCGGCTATCTCGAACAGCGCCGTTTGAACCAGCTACTGAAACAGGCGCAAGCCGAAGCGCTGCAATTGCGCGATTCGGTCAACGTGCGCCAGCGCACGCCGTACACGCTCCAGCTCACCACCAGCCGCCTGCGATCACTCTCGCAATGGCGCCTGCACGATCCGCGCAACGCACAAGTGGACGGCAGCATCGTGCGCAGCGAAGGTGCGGCCATTTCGCTGGACAGCGTCAGTGGACTGGTGGCGCAGTCGGAAATCGATTTCCGCAGCCTGCGGCGTGATCTGCACGAGCTGCTCGCCGAGCACGACCAACTCTCCATCAGCCAGGTGTTGAACCAGCGGCCCGCCGAGCAAGGCCTGGGCAGCGTAGTGGGGTATCTCTCGCTGGCCACCCGGCATGGCGTGCTCGGCAACGAACAGGAAGCAATCAGCTGGAAAGGCGGCGATGGCCAATGGCGCCACGCGCGCATTCCCTTGGTGTGGTTTTTGAAAGAGAAGCGGCATGAACTTGCTTGAAGACGAAGTCTCGCCCATCGAGCCCGCATCCGCATCCGCGCGCGACAAGGGCCTGTTCGATGGCGATACCGGCGCGTTGCCGCTGGATGCGCGGCGCGCGCTATGCCAGTTGCTGAGTGGTCCCAGCGTGGATGCGGCTCGGCACAATCAGTTATGGCCGGCGGTACTGCGTTACGAAGCGCAGCTTCGCTCGCATCTCAACGATTTGTTTCTGGAACTGGTGCTCGACCGCGATGTCGGCGTGGCCTTCACGCGCCAGGCCGACACGGGCGAGCTGGAAACACCGGTGCTGCTGCGCTCTTCGCCGCTCACCTTCATCGATTCGGTATTGCTGCTCCATTTGCGCCAGCAACTGGCCGAAGCCGACGCGCAGGGCCATCGCGCCGTGGTGGAAGAAACCGTGCTGGTGGATGCCTTGTCGGTGTACGAAAAAAATCTTTCCACTGATCGTGCCGGCTTCAACAAGCGCGTGGCGGCCTCCATCACCAAAATGAAGGAGAACCACGTGCTCGAAAAGCTGCGCGGCAGCGATGACCGCTACGAAGTGTCGCCCGCGCTGAAGCTGCTGTTCTCCGCCGAGGACGTGCAGAATCTCGCGCAGATCTATCGTCAGTTGCGCGAAGCCGACGAAGCCACGCAGGACGCTGCCGATGAACGCTAAAACCAAGGCTTCGCGCAAACAGGCCAAACTCGAAGCCGCGCCTTCGTTGTTCATGTCCGACCTGCCCGACCCGCGGGACGAACAGTTCCGCATGCGGCGTTTGCAGGTGCTCAACTGGGGTACTTTCAGCGGGCTGGTGGATATTCCCATCGCCGAGCGCGGCTTTTTGTTCGTGGGCCGTTCCGGTTCCGGCAAATCCACCTTGCTCGATGCGATGTCGGCCTTGCTGGTTCCGCCCAACCTGGTGGATTTCAATGCCGCCGCGCGCGAAGCCGAACGCAGCGGCCGCGATCGCAGCCTGATCTCCTACGTGCGCGGTGCGTGGGCCGACCAGCACGATGGCGAATCGGGCGAAATCGCCACGCAATACCTGCGCAAAGGCAGTACCTGGTCGGCGCTGGCGCTGGAATACCGCAATGCGGTGGGCGAATCGGTCAGCGTGATCCGCCTGTTCTGGGTGGCCGGCAACGGTTCCACCGCGGCGGACGTAAAGAAGCACTATATGGTGTGCGAGCGCGCCTTCGACGTCGCCTCCGAACTGCAAGGCTTCGACCTGGATTTGCGCAAACTCAAGGCGCGGCTAGGCGAGGACGTGCATCATTTCGATACCTTCTCCGGCTACGCCGAACGCTTCCGCCGCCTGCTCGGCATCCAGAATGAAATGGCCTTGAAGCTGCTGCATAAAACGCAGTCGGCCAAGAACCTGGGCGATCTCAACGGCTTTCTGCGCGGCTTCATGTTGGACGAGCCGGAAACCTTCGGTGCCGCCAACCGGCTGGTGACGGATTTCGGCGAGCTGGATGCCGCGCACAAGGCGGTCGTGATCGCACGCGAGCAAGTCGACACGCTGGTGCCCGCACGTTCGGCGTATGAAAACCTGCAATCGCTGCGGCGCGAAACCAGCATCCTGCGCGAGCTGCATCTATGCGTGGACACCTGGCGCGAACAGCGTCGGCTGGTGCTGCTGGACGAGCGCTTGGCCGAACTGAACGTGCGCAACGTGGCGCTGGAAGGCGAAATCGCGCAACGCCGCCAGACCCTGGAGAACCACGACCGCCGCCTGGCCGACCTGGAACAGCAGCGCCGCGAACAGGGCGGCGACCTGATCGACCAGCTTGAACGCGAGCACGAGCAAGTCGCGCGCGAACGCGACGATCGCATGAAGCGCCGCGACAGGGCGGAAAAGGCTTGCGGCGCATTGAGCTGGACTTTGTCGCCGACCGCGCAAGGCTTCGCCGAACTGATCGGCAGCGCGCGCGAGCTGCTCGACGGCGCGCGTGATCGCGCGGCCGGCCTGGAAGAACGCATGGATGCGCTCAAGCGCGAACGCGACCAGTGCAGCCAGCGCTTTGCGGCCGTGCGCGCGGAAATCGAAGCCCTCAAGCGCAATCCGTCGAACATTCCCGCGCCAATCCAGGCCATGCGTGCACGCTTATGCAGCGAGCTGGGCTGGTCGGAAAACACCTTGCCGTTCGTGGGCGAGCTGTTGCAGGTGAAGGGCGAGCACGCCGCGTGGCGTGGCTCCATCGAACGCGTATTGCATGGTTTCGCGCTGTCGCTGCTGGTGGACGAGCGGTACTACGCTGAAGTTTCCAACTGGATCAACAAGACGCATCTTGGCGGCAAGCTGGTGTATTACCGCGTGGGCCGCGTGGATACGCTCGGCCGTCGCACGCCGGAATCCCGCTCGCTGATCCATCGCCTGGAGTTGCGCGACCACGCCCCCCGCGACTGGCTCGCCAACGAGCTGGCGCGCCGCTTCGATTACAGCTGTGTCGATTCGCCTGCGGCCTTGCGCAGCGCGGATCGTGCGATCACGCGCGAGGGCTTGGTCAAGCATGGCGGCGATCGTCATGAGAAAGACGATCGCCGTGCCGTGGATGATCGCCGCAACTGGGTGCTGGGTTTCGACAACCGCGACAAGCTGGCGCTGTTCGAGCGCGAAGGGCAGGAACTGGCGCAATCGATCGCACAATCGGCCAGCGAGCTGGACACGCTGAAAGCCGAGCGCGATACCGATGGCGATCGTCGCCTGGCCGCCTCGCAACTGGTGAACCTGGAGTGGGAGGAAATCGACGTCGCGCCCAAGCTGCGCCGCCTGGGCGACATCGAAAACCAGTTGCAGCAACTGCGCGCCGGTGACACCACATTGCAGGACATCATGCGCCAGCTGGATGCTGAGCGCGCGCTACGCGAACGGGTTGCGAAAAACTTCGACGATGCAAAAGCCGAGCGGCTTTCGCTGGAACGGGAACGCAATGGCTATGGCAAACAGCGCGAATCCTGCCTGCCGCTCGCCCACGCCATGTCGCTTTCGCCAGTGCAAAGCGATGCGTTGGCAGGACGGTTGCCGCAGCATCCTCCGCTGGGGCTGGATAACCTCGATCGCCAGATCAACCAGGTCAAGGATGGCTTGAACGTCGCGCTCGCCGAGCAGGCCCAGCACGATAACGCGTTGGTGCAGGCCATCGAGGAATGCTTCCGTAGTTTCTGCCGCCGCTGGCCGCAGGAAAGCGCCGACTTCACGCCCAATATGGACTCGGTGGAAGGCTTTCTCTCGCGCCTGCGTCGCCTGGAACTGGATGGCTTGCCGAAACACGAAGCGCGCTTCTTCGAACTGCTGCAAAGCCAGAGCAAGCAGAACCTGCTGGTGCTGCAAAAGCATATGACCGAGGCGCGCAAATCGATCGGCCAGCGCATGGACGAAGTGAACGAAAGCCTGGAGCGCGTACCGTTCAATCGCGGCACCATCCTGCAGATCGACCTTACCGATCGCAATTTGCCGGAAGTACGCGAGTTCCAGTTGCAATTGCGCGAAGTGCTGTCGCATCACCAGACCGAAGACCGCGACCGTGCCGAAGCGCAGTTCGCCGTATTGCGCCAGTTGGTGGCCAAGCTCGCGGCGGACGACCCCGAGCACAAGCGCTGGCGCGAACAGGTGCTGGACGTGCGCCAGCACGTCGAGTTCGTGGGCGTGGAAAAAGACGCCAACACGCGGGAGACGGTGGAGGTGTATCGCAGCGGCGCCGGCAAATCCGGCGGCCAGCGCCAGAAACTGGCCACTACGTGCCTGGCTGCAGCCTTGCGTTACCAGCTCGGCGGCGACGATGGCCATCTGCCGCGCTACGCACCGGTGGTGCTCGACGAAGCCTTCGACAAGGCCGACAACGAATTCACCGCGTTGGCGATGAACATTTTCGAGAATTTCGGTTTCCAGATGGTGGTGGCGACGCCGCTGAAATCGGTAATGACGCTGGAGCCGTTCATCGGTGGCGCGTGTTTCGTCGACATCACCGGCCGCCACGATTCGGGCGTGTTGCTGATCGAATACGATCAGGACAACAAGCGGCTGGCTTTGCCCGAAAAGGCCCGTCAAGCCGATGCGGACGCCTGAGGAACTGCGTAGGCGTCTGCAGTCGCGCTGGCAAAACCATCGGCGCAATTGGTTGTTGGGGCAGGGCGAGTGGCCGCTGTCGTTGAGCACGGAACCGCCTACCGAAGCGAAAGTGTTCGCACAGTGGGCGCGCTTCGATCAATGGCTGGCTCAATGGCGAGAGGTTGCGTATCGCCATGCCGATGGCGTGCGATACGAGGCGCGTACCTGGTCGCGCGTGGGTGAGCAGAGTCTTCCCTGCGCGTGGCAATTCGCGACCCCTGAAGCTGTTGCGACCGAACTGGGTCACGCCTCGTGTTGGTCGCTGGCGAAGCAGCGCTTCGAGGTGCTCGCTGCATGGAGGATGGATGCGGCATGGCATACCGAGCTATCGCGTCATTTCGATCTGTTGGCTGATCTGGACGAGGCCGAATTCCACAAGCTCTGCTCAGTCGTCGAATGGCTGTGGCGACATCCGGCATCAGGACTTTATCCGCGGCAATTGCCCGTCTCTGGGATCGACACCAAATGGCTCGATTCCTATCGCGGTGTCACGGCGGCGTGGATTGCCGCCTTGCGTGCGGGGGAAGCGCGAGACTTCTACACGGCAACCGGACTGCGTGCTGCACCTGACCGGTTGCGTATGCGCCTGCTCGATCCGGGCCTGCGAGCGGCTGTAGGCGGCTTATCCGATATCGAAGCACCCGCCGAAGAATTCATCGCACTGAGCGTGCCGGTGCAGCGCGTGCTGATCGTGGAAAATCTCGTCACCGGCCTCGCTTGCGAAAGCCTGCCCGGCACCGTGGTGTTCATGCGCCGCGGTTACGCCGTGGATGCATTGGCAAAATTGCCGTGGCTATCGCAACTTCCGATTTATTACTGGGGTGACATCGACACCCACGGCCTGGCCATTCTCAGCCGGCTGCGCGGTTATCTGCCGCAGACGCATTCGCTGATGATGGACGAAGCGACCTTGCTGGCGTTCAAGGCCCTGTGGGGAAGGGAAGAGAAGCCCGCAGCGCCAGAGCTTGCGCATCTCTCTGAAGCAGAGCAGCGGCTGTATCGTTCATTGCGCGAGGGCGAGTACAGGCACATGCGGTTGGAGCAGGAGCGCATTGCCTGGAATGTTGCCTGGCCATGTGTGGCGGCCGCTTTGTCCTCCCCATAGGTTGGGCTGAGGCGTAGCCGAACCGCAATGCAAGAATGGCGATGGCAACGTTGGGGTTCGGCTGCGCCTCAGCCCAACCTACGGGAGCGGCGCGTAGGCAGGGGACAACAGGTCGGTACATAAGCGATCATGCGCGTTGCTCTACCGGAGATGCCTCATGACCGATCGCCGCGATTTTCTCAAAGCCACCTTGCTCGCCACCTCCGCCATGGCGCTGCCGCGACTTTCCCGCGCTGCCGCCACCGTTGCTGGAAGCGTTCCCGGCAACGTCGGCGCACGTGTCGTATCCACCTGGGATTTTGGCATTCCCGCCAACCAGGCAGCGTGGGCGGTGCTCGGCAAGGGCGGCAAACCGCTGGATGCGGTGGAGAAGGGCGTGATGGTGCCCGAATCGGATCTCAACAATCACAGCGTGGGGCGCGCCGGCTATCCCGATCGCGACGGCCACGTGACGCTGGATGCCAGCATCATGGATGGCGATGGCCGCTGCGGCGCGGTGGCGGCGCTGGAACATATCGGCCATCCGATCAACGTCGCGCGCAAGGTGATGGAGAACACGCCGCACGTGCTGCTGGTCGGCGACGGCGCTTTGGAATTCGCCTTGCAGCAAGGCTTCAAGAAGGAAGACCTACTTACGCCCGAATCGGAAAAGGCGTGGCATGAATGGTTGAAGCAGGCCAAATACAAGCCGGTCGCCAACAGCGAGAACATCGATTACCACCGCAGCGTGCAAACCCTGGGATTGCCCGGCGGCAAGCACAATCACGACACCATCGGCATGTTGGCGGTGGATGCGAACGGCCACCTTGCCGGTGCGTGCACCACCAGCGGCATGGCGTGGAAGCTGCACGGCCGCGTCGGCGACAGCCCGATCATCGGCGCGGGCCTGTATGTGGACAACGAGGTGGGCGCAGCGACGTCCACCGGCGTGGGCGAAGAGGTGATCCGCAACGCCGGCAGCTTCCTGGTGGTGGAATTGATGCGTCACGGCCGCAGCCCGCAGGAGGCCTGCGAGGAAGCCGTGCGGCGTATCGTGAAGAAGCGCCCGGATGCGGCGAAGGAATTGCAGGTAGGCTTTCTCGCTCTGCGGCGCGATGGCGAATGCGGCGCCTATGCGATCCAGAAAGGCTTCACTTACGCGGTATGCGACGTGCAACAGCAGGATCGCCTGCTCGCATCCCCAAGCGTTTACCAGACGACGTATTCCTGATGGCACGACAACCCTTGCTTGAAATCGCCGCCGGCTCGCTTGCGTCGGCCCTCGCCGCGCAGGAAGGCGGCGCCGATCGCGTGGAACTTTGCGGCAGCCTGGCCGAAGGCGGCATCACGCCCTCGTACGGCACGCTGGCGCTGGTGCGCGATCGCGTACGTATTCCGGTGTACGTGTTGATCCGTCCGCGCGGCGGCGATTTTCTCTACGGCGATGCCGAGTTCGAGATCATGCGGCGCGACGTGGAAACCTGCGTGCGTGTGGGCCTGGATGGCGTGGTGATCGGCGCATTGGATGCCGACGGCCATGTCGATGCGCGTTGCCGCGAACTGGTGAGTGCTGCCGGCAAGCTCGGCGTGACGTTCCATCGGGCGATCGACGCCAGCGCGGATTTGAGCCGTTCGCTGGAGGACATCATCGCGCTGGGCTGCGAGCGCGTGCTCACCTCCGGCGGCGCTGCCAATGCGCTGGCGGGGGCTTCGGTTATCGCGGGCTTGGCCAAACAGGCCGGCGAACGGATCGTGGTGATGGCGGGGGCGGGGATTCGCTCGGCCAATCTGGCCGACGTGGCGAAGCTGACGCAGGCGCATGATTTCCACGGCTCGGCGCGCGCGGTGTTGCGTTCGGCGATGCGTTATCTCAATCCGGCCTTGCTGGATCTGGCGCCGGATATCGAGCAGACCAGCGTGGATGAGGTGCGGGCGATGAAGCGGCAGCTTGCCGCACTAGCCGCTGCGCCTTCGGTCTGATCTGCTCCCTCCCCTGCAAGCAGCCTTATTAGCGTCGAGTTTCAGTACGCCATTCATTTCATGCTCGTCGCCCCGGCGAATGCCGGGGCCTAGCGACTTTAAAGCGGAAGACACTGGGTGATTCACTACGCTCACCCCTTCGGGGCCGTCCTTCGGACGGTCTTCGCGCTTCGCGCTACGTCCGGCTTTCGCCGGGACGACGAACGAGCATTACGTAACTCAACATCATCTGCCCCTCAGTTGAGGTTCGACGCCAATCAGGTGTAAGCAGGCGAGGGAGCAACAAAAAAAGCCGGCGTTTCCGCCGGCTTTTTCATCACCAACCCTCGCGCCGAGCGCTTAGGCCAGCTCGTGGATCTTGGCGTTCAGGCGGCTTTTGTGGCGAGCTGCCTTGTTCTTGTGGATCAGGCCGCGGGCGGCGTAGCGATCCATCACCGGCTGGGCAGCCGCGAAGGCTTCCACGGCGGCGGTCTTGTCCTTGGCCTCGATGGCCTTGACGACCTTGCGCAGGGCGCTGCGGACCATGGAACGGGCGCTGACGTTGCGCAGGCGGCGCTGCTCGGACTGGCGCGCGCGCTTCTTCGCGGACTTGATGTTTGCCAAGGTAGAACTCCGGGTGAATGCTGGGGCTGGAAAAAGGCGGTAATTATGGCGTCAATTTGCAGGGTGGTCAAGCGTTTGGGCCACTTTGCCAGGCCATCCCGGGTATTTTCACCGATTCCGGGCTACAACGCCGAGAATGGCCCGGTCCAACCAGCAAGGCGGCAGCATGGCGAGCTTCGGCGGTTTGCGAAAACTCTTGATCATCCATGGCGTCATCACGCTGGCTGCGGCGATCGTGCTTACCGTTTCTCCTGGTTTGATACCCCGTATCGCGGGCGTGCGCTTGGCGCCGAACGCGGATCTTCTAGCCTATTTGCTGGCCGGCGCCGAATTCGGGATCGCGTTCCTGTCTTTCGGCGGTGCTCGGCTCAGTGACGCGCGGGCGTTGCGCGTGATGGCGGGCGCCTGCATTGTCTTTCACGCCACCTCGGCATTGCTCGAGACCTATGCCGCCTTGCGGCAGATCGGAAATCAGCTCCTCGTGGCGAATATCGTGGCACGCGTCGCTATTGTCTTGCTCTTTGTCTGGTTTTCGCGGCGAGCGGCTGAGTAATCCCGTGGCATGTCGTTACCGGTTACAACACGTCGCTTCACTGTCAAAATCCGGCGCTTGCCCGTCAACGGCATTCCGCCGCCTTCGGGTTCATTGAGATCGGGAGTGGCATGAAGTCGCCGAGCATGTTACGCGGGCTGCTTTCCTTCAGCAGCATGACCATGATTTCGCGCGTGCTCGGTTTGCTGCGGGATATTTCGATCAGCCACGTCTTCGGCGCCAATGTCGCTACCGATGCATTCTGGGTGGCGTTCCGCATTCCCAATTTCATGCGCCGCATGTTCGCGGAAGGGGCATTCTCCACCGCCTTCGTGCCGGTGTTCACGGAGGTGAAAGAGAAGGGCACGCACGCCGAACTGAAAGAGCTGATGTCGCGCGTGGCCGGTACGCTCGGTGGCGTATTGCTGGTTGTGGCGGCGCTGTGCGTACTGTTCGCGCCGCAGGTGGCAGCGGTGTTCACGCCGGGCGCAGTGGACGAGCCGCACAAATTCACGCTGACGGTGGCGCTGCTGCGGCTCACGTTTCCGTTTCTGCTGTTCGTATCGCTGACCGCGCTGGCCGGCGGCGCGCTCAACAGTTTCCATCGCTTCGGCCTGCCGGCATTGACGCCGGTGATTCTCAATCTGTGCATGATCGCCGGCGCGTGGTGGCTGTCGCGACGCTTGCAGACGCCGATCCTGGCGCTGGGCTGGGCGGTGCTCGCCGCGGGCGTGTTGCAGGTATTGTTTCAATTGCCGGCCTTGCGTCAGCTCGATCTGCTGGCCTGGCCGCGGTGGGGTTGGGGCTATCCGCAGGTGCAGCGAATCATGCGGCAGATGGTGCCGACGCTGTTTGGATCGTCGGTATCGCAGATCAACCTGTTGTTCGACACGGTGATTGCGTCGCTGCTGATTTCCGGTTCGCAGACTTGGCTGTCGCAGGCCGATCGTTTTCTCGAGTTGCCGCTGGGTGTGTTCGGCGTGGCGCTGGGTACGGTGATATTGCCGTCGCTGTCACGTCACCATGTGGCGACCGATCACGAAGGATTCTCCAAGGCGCTGGACTGGGGTTTGCGCACCACGCTGCTGATCGCGGTACCGGCAATGTTCGGCCTGATGTTGCTGGCGCAACCGCTGGTCGCCACGTTGTTCCAGAACGGCCAGTTTCGCCCGTTCGACACGCGCATGGCGACATTGTCGGTAACGGCGCTGAGTTTTGGCGTGCCGGCGTATGCGCTGGTGAAGGTGTTGCTGCCGGCGTTCTACGCACGCAAGGACACACGCACGCCGGTGCGCGCCGGCGTGGCGGCATTGCTGTCCAACATGCTGCTCAACGGAGTGTTCCTGCTGTCGCTCTATGCCTGGTGGGCGCCATCCGGGCTGAAGGCTGGGCCGCTGCTCGAAGGTCTGTCAAAAGTGCCGGGCTTGCATCTCGCGCTCGGCATGGCCAGCGCCGTGGCCAGCTATATCAACCTGGCCTTGTTGTGGCGCTGGCTGCGGCGGGCGGATATCTATCAGCAGCAGCCGGGATGGGGGCGTCATCTGTCGCGACTGGCACTGGCTTGCGTCGCGATGGTCGCGCTGCTGCTGGTGGGGCGCTGGTATTGGCCGGACTGGATGCAGTTGCAGACGCTAGGGCGCATCTGGCGGTTGGCGCTGCTGGTCGGTGGCGGTGGCGCGGTCTACGTCGCAGTGTTGTTTGCCGCGGGCTTTCGCCTGCGCGATTTGCAACACGACTGATCTGAGGATGCTCCCAGCGACTCTACGTAGAATCGCGGGGAGCACCCTATAATCACCTCATGATGAAACTGTCCCGGGACGTCGCGGGGCCGTGCCTGGCCCCCGGCAGCAGTGTGGTTGCGGTCGGCGCTTTCGATGGTCTGCACCGCGGCCATCAAGCCTTGCTCAGCGAAGTGCGTCAGCGTGCGCAGGCGCTCGGCTGCACGCCTGTCGTGGTCAGCTTCGAGCCGCTGCCGCGCGCGTATTTCTCCAAAGAGCCGGTGCCGCGCCTGTCCAGCGTGCGTGAAAAGCTGCTGGGCTTCGCCGCTGCCGGCATGGCGCGCACGCTGCTGTTGCGCTTCAACCAGGCACTGACCGGGATGTCGCCCGAAGACTTCGTGCAGCGCGTGCTGATCGAGCGCCTGCGCGCGCGTGAAGTGTGGGTGGGAGCGGATTTCCGTTTCGGCCACAAGCGCGCCGGTGATGTGGCATTGCTGGAACGCATGGGCAAGCAGCATGGCTTCAGCGCGCGCACGATGCCGGCCGTGTTGCTGGATGGCGAACGCGTCTCGGCCAGCCGCGTGCGCGCCTTGCTCGCAGCCGGCAATTTCGGCGCAGTGACACCCTTGCTGGGTCGTCCGTTCGTGATCGAGGGCAAGGTGGAATACGGCAACCAGCTCGGACGCGACCTGGGTTATCCCACCGCCAACATCCATTTGCGCGACCGTGTCACGCCGGTGCATGGCATCTTCGCGGTGCGCGTGGGCCTGGGCGAGGGTGAATGCAGCTGGCCGGGCGTGGCTAGCCTCGGCACGCGGCCCACCGTCAACGAGGTGGCCGAGCCCCTGTTGGAAGTGCATCTGTTCGATTTCGAGGGCGATCTCTACGGCCAGCGCATGGCGGTGGAGTTTGTGGCCAAGCTGCGCGACGAGATGAAATTCGACGGCCTCGACGCATTGAAGCAGCAAATGCGGCATGATGAGCGTTCCGCCCGGGAGATCCTAGGGATGAACCCGGCATTGATCGACGCGAGCAAGGCCGCATCATGAGCTACAGCATGTCCAGCTTGCAGACCCCACCGCCGGCCATGGCCGCGGCGATCATTATTATTTGAAGCACCCGCCGAAGCGCGTGCGCTTGCCGCCGCGCGCGGCGAGCAAGGCACACGAGGCTTCGGTTCCCCTCCCGGCATCGAAGCGGAATCCCCGTAAAACGGCACCCGAGCGATGACCCAGGACTACAAAAGCACCATCAACCTGCCGCAGACCACCTTCCCGATGCGCGGCGACCTGCCCAAGCGTGAACCGGGCTGGCTGGCCGAATGGGAAAAGGCAGATCTTTACGCGCAGATCCAGGCCAAGACGAAAGGCCGCCCGCTGTTCGTGCTGCACGACGGCCCACCCTATGCGAACGGCACCATTCACCTGGGTCACGCGATCAACAAGATCCTCAAGGACGTGGTGGTCAAGTCCAAGCTGCTGGCCGGCTATCACGCGCCCTACGTGCCGGGCTGGGATTGCCACGGCATGCCGATCGAAATCCAGATCGAAAAACAGTTCGGCAAGAACCTGCCAACCAGCGAGGTGATGAGCAAGGCGCGCGCCTATGCCAGCGAGCAGATCGCCAAGCAGAAGGGTGATTTCAAGCGCCTGGGCGTGCTGGGCGAATGGGATCGGCCTTACCTCACCATGGCGCCGCAGAACGAAGCAGGCGAAATCCGCGCGCTGGCCGAGCTGCTGCGCAAGGGCTACATCTATCGCGGCCTCAAGCCGGTCAACTGGTGCTTCGACTGCGGCTCCGCGCTGGCCGAAGCGGAAGTGGAATACGAAGACAAGACCGATATCGCCATCGACGTCGGCTTCGCGTTCGACGATCCGGCCGCCGTGGCCAAGGCGTTCGGTCTGGAAAAACTGCCCAAGCCCACCGGCCAGATCGTGATCTGGACCACCACGCCGTGGACGATTCCCGCCAATCAGGCGCTCAACCTGCATCCGGAATTCAGTTACAGCCTGGTCGATACGGCCAAGGGCTTGCTGATCCTCGCCACCGACCGCGTCGAAGAATGCTTGAAGACGTACGGCGTGGAAGGGCACATCGTTGCCTCGGTGGAAGGCCATGAACTGGGCGACCTGAAATTCCGCCATCCGCTGTATGCGGTGGACCCCGGCTATGCACGCCTTTCGCCGGTTTATTTCGGCGACTACGTAACGCTGGATACCGGTACCGGCATCGTGCATTCCGCGCCCGCATATGGCGTGGAAGACTTCCAATCGTGCAAGGCCTACGGCATGAAGGATGCCGACATCCTCAATCCGGTGATGGGCAACGGCGTCTATGCCTCATGGCTGCCGCTGTTCGGCGGCATGTTCCTGTGGAAGGCCAATCCCAAGATCGTCGAGGCGCTGGATCAGGCCGGTTCGCTGCTGCATCAAAACAAATACGCGCACAGTTACATGCATTGCTGGCGCCACAAGTCGCCGATCATCTATCGCGCCACTTCGCAATGGTTTGCCGGCATGGACCTCACGCCGAAAGACGGCGGCAAGACGCTGCGCGAAACCGCGCTGGAAGGCGTAGAAGCCACGCAGTTCTTCCCCGCCTGGGGCAAGCAGCGCCTGCACAACATGATCGCCGATCGTCCCGACTGGACCTTGTCGCGCCAACGCCAATGGGGCGTGCCGATGGCGTTCTTCGTGCATCGCGAAAGCGGCGAATTGCATCCGCGCACGCCGGAGCTGCTGGAAGAAGTCGCCAGGCGCGTTGAACAGCACGGCATCGAAGCGTGGCAAAGCCTCGATCCGGCAGAACTCCTCGGCGCCGATGCCGAACACTACGAAAAGAACCGCGACACGCTGGACGTGTGGTTCGATTCCGGCACCACGCACTGGCATGTGCTGCGCGGCTCGCACGCCGACGTGCAGGGTTTTCCTGCCGATCTTTACCTGGAAGGTTCTGACCAGCATCGCGGCTGGTTCCATTCCTCGTTGCTCACCGCGGCCATGCTCGACGGCAAGCCGCCGTACAAGCAGCTGCTGACGCACGGCTTCACGGTCGATGCGCAGGGCCGCAAGATGTCCAAGTCGCTCGGCAACGGCATCGAGCCGCAGGACATCATGAATCGCCTGGGCGCGGACATCCTGCGCCTGTGGGTGGCCTCCACCGACTATCGCTACGAGATGTCCTTGTCGGAGGAGATCCTGAAGCGCGTGTCGGACATGTATCGCCGCATCCGCAACACCGCGCGCTTCCTGCTTGGCAATCTGGATGGCTTCGATCCGGCCAGGCATCTGGTGCCAGTCGAGCAGAGTCTGCTGCTCGATCAATGGGCGGTAGGCCAGGCGTACGAAATGCAGCAGACGGTGATCGCCGCCTACGAGCGCTACGACTTCCCCGAGATCGTGCAGCGCGTGCAGAACTTCTGCACCACCGAAATGGGCGCGCTATACCTCGACATCACCAAGGACCGCCTGTACACCATGCCGACCGAAAGCATCGGGCGGCGCAGTGCGCAGAGTGCGATGTACCGCATCCTGGAAGCGCTGGTGCGCTGGTTGGCGCCGGTGCTGAGTTTCACCGCGGAAGAAATCTGGCAGCACATGCCGGGCGAGCGCAGCGAAAGCGTGCTGTTCGAGACGTGGTATGACGGTTTGCAGAACACGCAAGGCTCGCCGGAACAACGTCGCTACTGGGCCGATCTGCTGGCGATGCGCGACACCTCGTCACGCGTGCTGGAAGACATGCGCAAAGCGGAAAAGATCGGTGCTGCGTTGGAAGCGAAGCTGGTGCTGCACGCCGATCCGGCGACGACGGAGCGTTATGCGTCCATCGCCGATGAGCTGCGCTTCTTCTTCATCACCTCCGAGCTGAGCTTTGCGCCGTTGCAGCCGCGTCCGGTGGATGCCGCTGCGCTGCCGTTCGAAGGCGGCGGCGAGGTGTATGTATCGGCGAGCGTCAGCGATGCGGCCAAGTGCATCCGCTGCTGGCACCGCCGCGACGATGTGGGCAGCAACCCCGCGCATCCGGAGCTTTGCAGTCGCTGCGTGAGCAATGTGGAAGGGCCGGGCGAGACTCGTCGCTGGTTCTGATCTTGCGCGATTGAACCCTCTCCCCTCCGGGGAGAGGGCAGGGTGAGGGGCCAATCTGGCCGGACACTTGATCAAAGCGCCGCTCCGATCTTTCATCATCGCAAGATTTGCCCCTCACCCCGGCCCTCTCCCCGGAGGGGAGAGGGAGAAACGCAAGGAACACCCATGCACCTCAAACCCAACGCGCTCCCCTGGCTGTCGCTCTCCGCACTGACCATCGTCCTCGACCAGCTCACCAAATGGTGGGCGCTGACCGCGCTACAACCACCGGGCCTGCCGCACCCGGTGATCCCTGGCTTCCTCAATTGGAACCTCGCCTTCAACACCGGCGCCGCCTTCAACTTCCTGGCACAAAGCGGCGGCTGGCAGCGCTGGTTCTTCGTGGCGCTGGCGGTGGCGATCACGGCCGCGATGGTGGTGTGGCTGACGCGCACGCCGCGGCGCGAATGGCGCACGGCCGTGCCGTTGTCGCTGGTGATCGGCGGCGCACTGGGCAACCTGATCGATCGCTTGCATGCTTCGCAGGTCACCGACTTCATCCAGGTCTACTACCGCGACTGGTACTACCCCACCTTCAACGTGGCCGACTGCGGCATCTCGGTGGGCGCGGTGCTGCTGATTCTGTTCGGGCTGCGCTCGGGGACGGCCAAGTCCTAGCCTATGAATGCCCGGGGAAAGTGACCTATTCGGTCGCTGCCGTGCCGTGACATACATGATTTGCGTCACATGGCATGGCGCGCGTCACTCGCGGATGCGGCCCGTCGCTGTCTCCGTTTGCCAATAGAACAAGCGCTTGGCAAGCACGCCTGCGCCTTCCGCAGCCCTTTTAGGCGCGTCGCTTCCACTGCGAGCCATTTCAGGCCCATGGCCTGATTCTTGCGTTACTCCCCATGAAACAAGGGCGTTCGACGGAGCAGGGGTTGGCGCTTCACCGAACTCGGTGGTCACGTCAGACGCGAGGAGCGGCACTGACGATGGGAAAGTGTGCGCAAATGAAAGGGGAATCCGCACCGCGTGCAGCCATGCTGCGGCGTGCGACGCTGGCGGTGGTCATCACGCTGACGTTGTGCGCGACGTGCAAGGCGGTAGTCGCACAAGGCGCGCCCGATCACGAGGCCTTGCTGGCCCAGGCCCGCACCGAGCGGGCTGCCGGGCATCGCGTGGAAGCGTTGGGGCATTGCCAGGATGTGCTGGCGCATTGGCCGGACGATCGCAACGCGCAGTTGCTCGCCATCCAGTTGCTGTCGGAACTGGGCGGCGCAGCGCGCGCCAGGGAACTGGCCTCGAAACTTTCGCCGGCGCTCAACCCGACCGAGCGTGAACGACTGCAGGCCGACTACGCCGCGCATGAAGTGCGCTGGGCCAGGGGCGTGCCCGCCGATGCATCGCATCCTTACGCGGACGATGACAAAGCCACCGCCGATATCCAGCACATTGCAGACGATCCCTATGCACCGGCGGATGTTCGCGAACGCGCTCAACGGGACGTGTTGGTCGCGCTCGACCAGGGCGACCGAGCCCAGGAAGCCGCCGCCGTTTACGCGCAACTGAAGCAGCAAGGCGCGCACCTGCCGGGGTATGTGGAGCGCGCTGCCGCCGATGCATTGCTGCAACAACATCAACCGCGCGAAGCCATTGCGCTGTACGAAGACAGCATTCGCCAGGATCCAGGACCTTATCCACCCGGCGAAGTCGATCCACGCATCAGCCTGGCATCGGCGTATTTCGATGCGGGCCGCACGCACGAATCGCTCGCCCTGGTCGACAAGCTGGCTGCCGATGAACCGCGCTGGCTGCGTACGCCTGGCATCCGCGGCGCCAAGCAGAATTCGCGCAAAGTCGACGCCGACAGCACCGCCATTCAATTGCACGCAGACGCCGGTCAACTGCAAGGAGCCTACCAGCAGCTGGTTGCCTTGTGCGCCGAAGCGCCCGGCAACGTGGAATTGCGCAGGCAATTGGCGATGACCGAACTCGCGCGCGGCTGGCCGCATCGTGCCGCGCAAAGCCTGAAGATCGCTTCCACATTGGAAGACGAGCACGACGCCTCCGCCAATCTCGACGATGCCGACGTGGCCAGCGCCATGCACGACTACGCCGGCACACAAGCGGCGCTGGATCGAGCGCAACAGCAGGCGGGCCGCAGCGGCCGCGTGCAGGACGCATTGGCGGCATGGGATCGCCAGCGCGGTTGGCAATTCGATCTCACGCACGACAACGGCTGGGGCAGCAACCCGGACTACGGCGATCGCGACCAGGAAACCGAAGCGACCCTGGCCAGCCCATTGATCGGCGACCACTGGCGCGTCGTCGCGCTGGCGCGCGCGGCATCCGCCGCCTTGCCGGAAGGTCACGTGGCAAGAAACCGCGCCGGCCTCGGCATTCGCGGCTACATGCCGGATGTGTCGTTCTATTTGCAAGCATTGCCTGCGGTGGATCACTACGTGCGGCGCACGGACGTGGAAGCCGGCGTCAATTGGGCGATCGACGATCATTGGTCGGTGGCGGCCGATTGGGCCAGCGCCGGCGCGGACGTTCCGCTGCGCGCGGAGCGCTACGGCATCACCGGCAAGACCTTCAGCAGCGCCGTGCAGTGGCGCGCAAGCGAACTCACTTCCGCGCGCTTGGCGGTGTATCGCGATCGCTTCACCGATGGCAACGTGCGCAAGGGTTGGCTGGGCGACTTCGTGCAGCGCGTGCACACTGCGCCCAACTTCACGCTGGATGGTGGCGTGGAAATCGGCGGCTCTACCAACAGCGAAACAGGTCGGCCGTATTTCAATCCATCCTGGGATCGTTCCTACGCGCTCACCGGCGCACTGCAGAACGTGATCTACCAATACGACGACCGCGCATGGAGCGAACGCTTCGACCTCGCTGCCGGCCGCTATGCCGAACGCCACTACGCCACAGGCTGGATGGCCAGTGCGCGCTACGGGCAAATCTTCCAGGTACACGCCGGTCTGCGTCTGGGCTGGGGCGTGAGCTGGCGCTGGCAACCCTACGACGGACGGCACGAATCGCGTGTCGTGTTCGACGTGTCCATGCATTGGGGAGAGTAGCGATGCGCCTGATCCTGCTCGCCTTGGTGCTGTTGATGGTTGCGCATTTGGCCTGCGCCAACGAATTCGTACCGGATCAGTCCGGCCTGATCGTGCTCACCTATCACAACGTGCGCGACGACGTCGGCCTGCAAGGCGACCGCGATCCGGACGCCATCAGCACCGATCATCTGATCGCCCATTTCGATTGGCTGAAAGCCAACGGCTATCGCGTGGTAAGCCTGGATGATGTGATCAAGGCGCGGCAGGGCGGCACGCCGTTGCCGCCGCACGCGGTGCTGCTGACCTTCGATGACGGTTTGGAAAGCTTCTACACACGCGTGTATTCGCTGCTGCGCGCTTACGATTATCCGGCGGTGTCGGCCCTGGTCGGTTCGTGGATGGACATGCCGGCCGGCAAGCAGATGCCCTACAACGGCGGCCCCTGCACGCGCGATTGTTTTCTCACCTGGGATCAGGTGCGCGATATGCAGCGCTCCGGCCTGGTGACGTTTGCCTCGCATACCTGGGACATGCATACGGGCATACCGGCCAACCCGCAGGGCAATCAATTGCCGGCCGTGGTCAGTCTGCAATACGACGCGCACACGGCTCGCTATGAAAGCGAAGCGGCGTACGTGGCACGCCTGCGCCAGGATCTTCACCACAGTGCCGATGAAATCGAACATGCGACGGGCCATCGACCACGCGCCATCATCTGGCCGTATGGCGCTTACAACCAGCGCGCATTGCAAGTGGCGGCCAGCGAAGGCATGGGCATTTCCTTCAGCCTTGACGATGCCATCCCCGCATCGCCGGACGATCACACGCTGCCGCGTCTGCTGGTCAGCGGCAACATCAGCGCCAACCGGCTCGGCTGGCTGATCCGTCATCACTCGCGCATTGATTCGGTGCGTGCCGTGCAGGTGGACCTGGATTACATCTACGATCCCGATCCGGCGCAGCAGGAAAAGAACCTCTCGCGCCTGCTCGATCGCATCAAGCGCATGCATCCCAGCCAGGTGTGGTTGCAGGCGTATGCGGATCCGAACGGCGATGGTGTCGCTACGGCTGTGTATTTCCCCAATCGCCATCTGCCGATGCGCGCGGATCTCTACTCGCGCGTCGCCTGGCAACTGCGCACGCGCGCGCAAGTACGCGTATACGCATGGATGCCGGTGCTGGCGTTCCGCTTTCCCGATGCGCCGGACCTGCCTTCACTCGCCGGCGAACCGAAACCGGGTGGCGATCACTACCGCCTCGCGCCGTGGGATCCGCGCGTGCGGCAGTGGATCGGCGACGTGTATGAAGATCTCGCGATGCACGGCGACATGGCGGGTTTGCTGTTCTCCGATGATGCGTACCTGCGCGACACCGATCAGCTTGGCCCATGGTCGAGCAAGTCGCCTGCGCAGCGCATCGCCGCGCTGATCGACTTCACGCATGAGCTAACCGCACGCGTGCGGCGCTGGCGGCCATCGGTAAAAACCGCGCGCAACATTTACGCGCGCACGATCCTGGACCCGAAATCCCAAGCCTGGTTTGCGCAGAGCCTTCCCGCCTTCCTCGCCGGCTACGACATCACCGCTGTGATGGCGATGCCGCAACTGGATAAACAGGCGGACAGCGACGACTGGTATCGCACGCTGGTGGCGCGCGTAGCGGCTACTGGCCCGCACGCGCTGGATCACACCTTGTTCGAACTGGCTACGCGCGATTGGCGTACTGGCCAGCCGATCACCAACGAAGACATCGATGCGCGCTTCCGCCTGTTGCAACGACAAGGCGTGCGTCATCTGGGCTACTACCCGGACGACTTCATCCACGATCACCCGCAGCTTGAAGCGGTGCGTCCGGCGGTTTCCATCGCCGACTATCCCTATCCGGAGCGATAACGATGATCAGTCATGCGCTCCATGCCTTGCTTGAATTCGCGTTCTTCTATCCCTTGGCGATGTCGCTGATCTGGATGAGCGGTGGATTGATCTACTTCTTCCGCTGGGAGCGCCGGGAACCTTCGCGCGTAAAGCCGCCGGCACTGCCGTCCTATCCGCTGGTGTCGCTGATCGTGCCTTGCCACAACGAAGGTGAGCACGTGCGCGAAACGCTGCTGCAGCTGGCGAAGCAAACCTATCCGTGCTTCGAGATCATCGCGGTGAATGACGGTTCCACTGACGACACCGGCGCGCAGCTCGATCAGTTGATGAAGGAAATGCCGGAACTGCGCGTGCTGCACCTGGCGACCAATCGCGGCAAGGCGACCGGATTGCGCGCGGCGGCGCTCGCCGCCAAGGGCGATTACCTGGTCTGTATCGATGGCGATGCGTTGCTCGATACGTATGCCACGCACTGGCTGGTGATGCATATGCTGGAAAGTCCGCGCGTGGGCGCAGTCACCGGCAATCCACGCATCCGCAATCGTTCCACCTTGCTCGGCCGGCTGCAGGTGGGCGAGTTCTCCTCCATCATCGGCCTGATCAAGCGCGCGCAGCGCGTGTACGGGCGCATCTTCACCGTCTCGGGCGTGATCTCGGCATTCCGCAAATCCGCCTTGCACGATGTCGGCTACTGGACCACCGATATGGTGACCGAAGACATCGATGTGAGCTGGCGCCTGCAGATGCGGCATTGGGAAATCCGCTACGAACCCAATGCGCTGTGCTGGATATTGATGCCGGAAACGCTGCGCGGCCTGTGGAAGCAACGCCTGCGCTGGGCGCAGGGCGGCTCGGAAGTGCTGCTGCGCTATGGCCTCCACCTGTTGCGCTGGCGTCAGCGCCGCATGTGGATGGTGGCGCTGGAATACCTGGTGAGCCTGGTGTGGTCGTTCGACATGGCGACGATCGTGCTGCTGTGGTTGGCCGGCCTGGTGATCAACCTTCCTCCTTCGCTGCATGTACCCACCTTCGTTCCACAGTGGAATGGCGTGGTGCTCGGCATGATCTGCATGCTGCAGTTCCTCGTCAGCCTGCTGATCGATCGCCGCTACGAAGCAGGTATAGGCCGCAATTACTACTGGATGATCTGGTATCCGCTGGTCTACTGGATGCTGACCACCGCCACGTCCATCGTCGCCTTGCCCAAGGCCATTCTTAAGCGCCGCGGCACCTTGGCGATCTGGACCAGTCCTGACAGGGGAATACGATGAAAGCCGAATTCATCATCAACCGCCCGCACCGGCAACCGCCGTTGCAACGCACCGTGTTTACCGTCATCACCATGGTGGCGTGGACATTATGGATATCGCTGTGGCTGCCCGTGCTCACCTTGATCGCGTGGTTGCTAGGCCTGGAAGACGCGTTCAACCAACTGGGCCTGATGCATCCGCTGCATGCGGCGAATGACTTGAGCATCGTCCTTAGCGTCGCGATCGTATGTGTGCTGATGATGGGTTCGTGGTCGCAATACAACCGCGTGCGCTTCTCCGGCAAGCAGCGCCGCCGCGGCAATCGCAGCGTGGACATCACGGAAATGGCTCCTGCATTGGCCGCGTCGGTGGAAACGGCGCAACGGTTACGCGCCGGCAAGCGCTCGGTGGTCCATTTTGCGCAGGATGGATGGATGTTTCTCGATGCGGGCGTTCACTCGGATTGAGTGGCATTGTTTCTGGCCGGGCAAAGCAAGGGCAGGTGGCATCAGCCAGCAGGCGCGTAAGCGCATCGAACAGAGTTTTTGGCGAGGGAGCACCATTGGCGATCTGGGCAAGCTGACAGTGATCGGGCGGAAGACAGTGAGTGACTACGTTTTTTTTTGCCGCGTATAACCTGGTGAGTCTCGGATCGCGAAGATCGGATGACCACAGCGATGGGGCAAAGCTATAAGGGCACGCGAGTGAAGGTGTTTCTCGATAGCCCTGTTAGACGCTGCATCTGGACGTCTATTTGAAGTAGTAAGAAATTGCGACGAGTGTAGGTGAAAACCTACATAACGAGTAGTCCTCTACCGCTTGTCTGTGCCCTTCCGGAACTTATTCAATGAAGGGGTTATGCGGCGCGCATGACCGTCAACGATGCGCACCCGCAATGATCCAGGGGATAAGGGGATTGGGATGCGGAATGCCAAGGTGTGGGGCAGGCTCGTGCTGGGCTTGCTGTCGGCAGTGGGGTTTGCAGGGACGGCCTGGTCGCAATCGGTGACGCCGGACCAGGAATACCAAAAGCTCATCAAGGTCAACGAGGAGATCGCGCCGCTAGGCGCCAATCCCTTCGGCGAAAACATCAGCGCTTATGACGGTGCGCTCTCGTTCGATGAAACGGACGTGAGCCTCGCCGGCAATGGACCTGCGCTGGTGATTGCACGCTCGCTGTCCACGACCAGTCCGATTTCTTTTTCCTACAATGGAACGCGCGCGTTCGGGGATTGGGATCTCAATATCCCGCGCATCGAAACATCCACGGTGGCGCAAGGGACGACGGCGGGCTGGATCACGCAGGGCAATCCGACGCCCGGCGCACGCTGTAGTAGTTTCGCCCCGCCGCCGGACACGCCGCCCACGCAGCCGGGGGCAGACGCTTGGACGTCGGACGAATGGTGGTATGGCTATCACCTGATTGTTCCCGGCGTGGGGAGCCAGGACTTGCTGCAACGAGCCAACACACTGCTGGCGCCAGCGGCAGGTGCGGCCGCCTACGGGATCGTGACCAAGCAGAACTGGATGATCACGTGCACCGCCTCGAACGCGGCGGACGACGGCGGCCAGGGCTTTGTCGCGCTTGCCCCAGATGGCACGCAATACACCTTTACGCACCTTGTGTACCGTCCGATGGAAACGGCAACCATGCCGCTGGGCACTGCGCCGGCTGCAATGACGGCCTCGAGCCTGGGAGGCATTCAACCGCTGCTTGCTACCTCCGACATCCTCGCGCGCAAAGACGCCTTCATGTATGTCACCAAGGTGGTGGACCGGTTCGGCAATTCCCTTACGTATACCTACAACAACGCCAACGGCAATCTCACTGGCATTACCGCGAGCGACGGACGCTCGGTGACCATTGGTTACGATTCCACCGGTTACCACATCACGTCGATCACCGCGCAAGCGTCCAATGTTGCGCCGCGTACCTGGACGTATACGTACGACCCGAACAAAGCGGCGCTCACGGGCGTCAGCCTGCCCGATGGCAGCGCGTGGAGTTACAGCCTGGCCGCTCTTGAGGTCACGACCTCCAGCATCTCAGGCGGTGACTGCACACGCAATAACCTTCCGCCCTCGTTTAGCCTCCAGCAACCATCTGTCACCGGCACGATGACGCATCCGTCCGGACTGACGGCGACCTTTACGCTGGCAAACAACGCGCATGGCCGGTCGTATGTGCCCAAGGAGTGCTGGGGGCCGGCGAGCGCCAGTACGGATATGACGTACTACAGTTATCCCGAGTACTACTTCCAGCCCACCATCCTCAGCAAGACCTTCAGCGGCGCCGGCATTGCAACGGAAACCTGGAGCTATAGCTACTCCGCTCCCAACCAGAGCTATGGCGGCGATGCCTGCTACTCGGCCGGCACGTGTCCCTCGACGGTTTATACCGACGTGGTCGACCCCAACGGCAACGACGTGCGCTACGTGTACAGCAACCGCTGGGGCGCCACCGAAGGGCAATTGCTGAGCACGACCTCTTACGCCGGTGCCGCAGGCGGTACCGTGCTGCGCACCGAAACCAACACCTATGCCAATCCCACGGGTGGTCCATGGCCGGCGGAATACGGCCTGGACATGCAGGGCCGTCACAACTCGGCGCAAACCGAGGAATTGGCGCCCTTGCAGATGCGCCAGATCACGGAAGAGGGCGATACCTATGCATGGCAGGCCGTGGCGTTCAATGCGTATGCGCAGCCCACCGATGTGAAGCGTTACAACTCGATCAGCGGACAGACGCCGATCGAAGAAACCACCACCTTCCTCAATGATCCGAACCTATGGGTATTGGGCCTGACGCAGACGGTCGTGAACAACACTACCGGCGAGACCGAACTGTCCAACTCCTACGATCCCAGCACCGACCTGCTGCAATCGCGCTCTCGCTTCGGCGAGTTCATGATGAGCTACACCTATGACAGTGCGGGTCAGCTGGCGACCTTCACCGACGGTAATGGCGATATTACGCGTTTAAGCAACTACTATCGCGGCATCCCGCAGGAGATCGATTATCCCGACGGCGGCGTGCAGCTGCTGACGGTGGATGATCTTGGCCAGATCACATCGATCACCGATCAAAACGGCAATATCACCCAATACGGCTACGACCCGATCGGCCGTATCAGCCAGATCACCTATCCGACCAACGATAGCGTGTCGTGGTATTCCAAAACGTTCCGATACACCTATGTGACCAGTGCCGAGCGCGGCCTTGCCGCTGGCCACTGGGACCGCGTGGCCACGGTCGGCAACGCCGTCTCCACCACGTATTTCGACAGCAAGCTGCGCCCGATCCTGAGCGACGCATCCAACGGCAGCCAGGACATCACCACGGCAACGAGTTACGACTGGACCGGCGCGACCACCTTTGCGTCTTATCCCGTGTACGGGCAACCGAGCCTCACGGCCATCACCACTGGCACGCGTCATCTCTACGATGCGCTGGAGCGTGAATACCAGACCCAGGACGACAGCGAGCTGGGTACGCTCACCACCACCACGGCGTATCTGCAAGGCGCCGGCGAACAGGTCACGGATCCAAAAAACAACGTGACCACAACCTACTATCAAGTCTTTGACGAGCCCAACTATAAGAACCCGATATCAGTCATTGCGCCGGGCGGCATCACGCAAACCATTGCGCGCGATCTCTACGGCAACCCGACGGCGATCACCCAGTCCGGTACGTACGGCAGCGAAAACGACAGCGTGACGAAGACGCTGCTGTACGACAGCTACCATCGTCTGTGCCGCACCACCGAGCCGGAAAGCGGCAGTACCGTCATGGCTTACGACGCGGCCAATAACCTGGCGTGGAGCGCGCAAGGCCAAACCATCACCGACGGCACCTGCGGCCAGAGCGATGTGCCTACGTCCGCGCAGACGGTGCGCACGTACGATCCGATGAACCGCGTGCAATCGATCACCCCGCCGGCCGGCACGCAGGACACCTATTACACCTACGACAGCGTCGGCAACATCACGAATGTCAGCTCCGGTGTAACGCAGCAGTGGTTCACCTATAACACCCGGAACATGCTGCTGACCCAGGTGCTGTCGGTGCCCGGGTACGCCTGGGGGCTGGCCTATTCGTACGACGGTTATGGCCACACAAGTGCGATTGGCTATCCGTCTTACAACGGCGCCAGCGAAGGTGTGGCGTACAGCCCGGATGCATTGGGCCGCGCCACGCAGGTGGGTGGTTATGCCAGCGGCATCAGCTATTTCCCGAACAGCCAGGTGGCTGGTTTCAACTACGGCAGCGGTGCCAGCTATGTGGCGCAGCAGAACACGCGTCAACTGTTGAACAACTTCAGCTACGGCGCCGGCAGCGCGTTGAGCATCAGTGAGGATTACACGTACGACGCCAACGGCAACATCACCAACGTCAACGACCTGGTCGGCGGTCAGCGCACCAAGGCGTTCGGGTACGACGCGCTCAATCGCTTGACCAGCGCCACGGCCAGCAACCTTTATGGCGTGGAGAGCTACACCTACGACGCACTCAACAACCTGCGTAGTCGCGTTACGGGTGGCAACACGCTCACCCTCAACTACAACGCCAGCAATCAGCTGGCGAGCGTGGCCCAAAACGGCAGCGTTACCACGCAATACGGTTACGACGCACTGGGCAACCGCAATAGTTTGACCAGCGGCGGCGGCACCATCACCTACGGTTTCGATGCGGATAATCAGTTGCTGCAGGTATCGGGCGTGGAAAGCTACGCCTACGATGCCGCCGGCCGTCGCGTTACCAAGACCAACACCAGCGGCGCGGTCACGGCCTATTATTTCTACGATCAGGCCGGCCAGTTGATGTACGAGTTCGATCCGGGTACCGCGACGGGCACGAACTACGTCTACCTGGGCACCAAGCTGATCGCCAAGCACGCGACGCAGCAGTTGGCCGTACCGACCGGCGTCGTCGTCACCCCCAATCCGAACAATGGTCATTTCACCGTAAGCTGGAATGCCGTCAACAGCGCCACCAGCTACACGCTGGAAACCACCGATGGCGCCGGCAACACCAACGTCGTGTACAGCGGCAGCGCCACCTCGACCGCGCAAACGCTGAGTACCGGCGGCACGCAGTTCTATCGCTTGCAAGCCTGCAACAGCGGCGGCTGCAGCGGCTGGGCGGATGTGTCGGTGGGCGCGTGGCCGGCCATTCCCGCCGTGAGCGTGCCCAGCGGCACGATCAATGGCGCCTATACCGTCAGTTGGTCGGCCCCGGCGGGCGCCAACACCTATACCGTGCAGGAAGCGGTCAACGGCGGCACGTGGACGACGATTGCCAGCGGCACCACGACCAATTCCATCTCGCGACCGGGCACCACGTCGGGCAGCTACACCTATCGGGTGGAGGCGTTCAACCGGACGGTGGCGGGCTCGGCGGGGTGGGGCACCTCGGCGGCCGTGACGGTGAACACCAGTTACGGCGTAGTGCCAAGCACCCCTGCCAGCCTGACGGTGCCGAGCGCCAATTACACCGGCACGGTGACCATCAGTTGGGATGCCTCGACACCGGTGGTGACCGGTTACACCTTGCAGCAGAAGCTGGGTAATGGGAACTGGACCACGGTGTACAGCGGTACTGGCACCAGCACCACGCGGAGCGGATTGGGCAATGGCACGTACACCTATCAAGTGCAGGCCTGCAACACGTCGGGCGGCGGTTCGGCGTGCTCGGGGTGGGCGACGTCCAATGCATTGGTGGTGACACTGCCGCCGTCGCCGGCGCCCACCGCGCAAGTGCAGACCCAAAACAGCACGACCGGCACCTACATCGTCAGTTGGTCGGGCAACAACGAAGCCACCTATTACGTCGTGCAGATGCAGGTCAACGGCGGCGCGTGGACACAGGTGCAGAGTGGTACCGGTACGGCCTATGACGCGGTCGGGCAAGCCAATGCCACCTACAGCTATCGCGTCGAGGCATGCAATGCAGCCCCGACGTGCAGTGGCTGGAGCAACGTGGTCACCACGAGCGTGCTGCTCATTCCAGGCTCGGCGCCCTCGCTGAGCGGCGGCGGCACCAGCAACAACGGCAGCTACGGTCTGAGCTGGAGTGGCGTGGCGACAGCCACCTATTACAACCTGAAAGAGAACGGAAACATCATCCAGAACAATAGTGCAACTAGCTGGAGCACGAGCGGTCGTGGTAACGGCACCTATCAGTACCAGGTACAGGCCTGCAATAGCTCGGGATGCGGCGCTTGGAGTAACCAGGTGACCGAGACCGTGTCATTGGTTCCTGCCACACCCTCGATCACATCCATTACCGAGACCGCCATTACAGGCAAGACCACCGCGCATGTCTATTGGTCGACAGTGGCTAATGCGACGTCTTACTCGCTGCGCTACGAGGCCCCCAACGGTACCTACGTCTCGGTCTATACAGGAACCGGCACGACCGCCAGCAAGTTGTTCCTGAACATGGGGGGACAGTCCGTCTATTTCAGTGTCCAGGCGTGTAACAGCATTGGCTGCTCGGCGTGGGGTGACCCTTATGAATTCGACATTCAGTGATGGGCAGGAACGGCCATTAGCACGTAGGGCGCGACATAAAGATCGGCAATCAGAATGCTCGCCACATACAGGGGGAACTGTGAAAAATCATCAATGGATAACGCGCATGGGTGTTCTGGCGATCGCACTGCTTGGAGTGTCCTCGATCCACGCTCAGGGTGTGAGCTTCAATACGTTGCCCGCGTTGCGTGTCACGACGCCGGTGCCGTCGGGCCTGCGCGTACCTGGCGATGCGGACGGCAACGGTGTGTCGGACATCTTCTTATTCAATACCACCACCAGCCAGGTGGGGTATTGGCTAATGAATACCAGTGACGCGACCGGCACCGTCACCAAACTCAGTTCGCACACGTTCAATGTGACGGCCGGCTATTTCGTGGGAGCCATTGGCGACTTCAACAGCGACGGGTTAGCCGATCTGGTGTTTACCAGCAGCAAGAACGATCTTTATCTGTGGACCAACAACGGCCAAGGCGGCTTCACCTCGACACAGCTCGATAGCTACCCCGCGGATTGGATTCTCATCGGTGCGGGCGACGTGGACGGCGACGGACAGGACGATCTGCTCTGGCTCAATCCTACAGCGTGCCAATTCGGCTACTGGTTGATGAAAAACGGCGTCCACACGGAGTCGAAGACGATCACCATCACGTGTGGCTATTACCCCCTCTCCATCGGGTATTACACGCCGTCCAATCGCCTTTCCGTGTTGTGGACCAGCGCAGCACAAGATCTCTACGTGTGGGATAGCGCAGGCAATGGATTTACCTCGTACTCGCTCGGCACCTATGGTCCGGGCAGCACCATGGTGGCTCTTGGCGGTGGCTACGAAGGGACGCTGATGAGCAAGATCTACATAGCGTCCAATCAAACCGCGTACGGACTTGAACTGGACCGCACCTTCGATCAGATCGGTCAGCAAACGCTATGGCAAACCACGGAGTGGTGGCTCGACAGCAGCTATCACCTTCCATGGAGTTCGGCCGGCTTCCTCATCGAAGGACGCGGCACCAACATGACCGGCGTAATTTACCAACACGGATCGACACAGCTTGAAGTGTGCCCGCCCCTGGGTGGCAGCGGCTACGAGAGCACGCCTGCGCCGATGCCCTATACGTGCCCGAGCTTTTCCATTCCTTCGGGATGGAAGGTTATCGGAGCGATGGCGAACGGCATCGTTCCGGGTGGCTAGCTTCCATAAGCCCTGTGAGCGCTAATCAATCATTTGTTGCGAAATCGACAAATCAAGGACGTTAGATCATGGATACCCGTAAGAAGCGGCAAATACGAAAGTCCATAGGCATTTTGCTGCGCTGGTTCGCGCTGAGTTTGCTGTTCGCAGGCACGCACGCGTTTGCGCAGACAGGCGGTACGGTGACTTACGTCTATACCGATCCGCAGGGCACGCCGCTGGCCGAAACGGATGCCAGCGGCAACATTACGGCGACATTTGAGTACACCCCCTATGGAACCTATGCGCCGCAAGGTACGTCGACGCCAGATCCTGCACCCAAAGGTCCTGGATATACCGGACATGTGAATGATCCGGAGACGAATCTTGTCTACATGCAGGCACGATACTACGATTCGATAACCGGGCGTTTCTTAAGCATTGACCCAAATGGTCCTGCGCCAGGTGTCGTTGAATACTTTAATAGATATTCGTATGTGGGCGACAATCCCATTTCTAGGGTTGACCCATTTGGTGAATACTTCTGCAAAAGCGATGGAGGTTGCAAAAATTTTAAAAAGGCGTACAAAAAGCTGAAGGACACGGCGCGTTCGTATGCACGTAAATCGACACAAGGGAAAGCCTTCGGCGCGGTTATTGCTTATTATGGTAACGAAAACTCCACAAATAATAGCGGACAAACCGTTAATATCAAAGAGGAAGAAACGAGCACAGGAGATCCCGGTGAAATTGGACACAATTGGCTCACTGGTGCCGATACAATCACATTTAATGTCAATTACATCAACAGTCTCGGTGGTGATTCCGCGCTAGAACTTGCAGCTAGCGTAGCTCACGAAGGCGAGCATGGAGTCGACGACGCGATAAGGCGGAAGGCCGGTAAGAAAGAAAGTCCAGATACAGTGCTTGCTACTGAACGAAATGCGTATAGGCTTCAATCTTACGTTTACCAAGCTTTTAATTATAACTCTCCGTATGCCTTGTGGAGAAGTAATTGGGCTGCCAGTGATGTCGAATCAAAACGTGATTCAGAGGTGGAGTTTTATGCACAAAAATCATTGGAAATTTGGTTTCATCCGTCGCATTAAGAGGTAAATATGAGCAGTACGCGCTTACTTCGATTTACTGCTTTGCTTGCTGTGGCTTTCATTTCTCAGGCTGCTACCGCTGGCCGAGTGGATGTTTGCACGATAAAATCACGCATAGCTCAGTCTGTTGGAGACGATGTGTCGTTCAAAGGACGTATTTTGAGCGATGGTATGCATGGCATCTTATTGATTCCAAATGACTGTCCCGACTTTGGTCTTCCCTTGGCGCCTGACGATATTGTTATATCACCATTTTCAATCATTTGGGCGGCTGTTATGAAAGTCAGTACGCCGGGAACAATAGATAAGCGGATCACGATAGAACTTGATGCTACAGTTATTACGTTGCGCAACGGGCATCACGGTTTAAAGGTCACAAACATTAAGAAGTTGGTATTGGAATATCCTGCAGGACAGTAAAGCCGATCGATACAAAAACGGGGTCAGGTTCTGAGGTTTCAGGTTTCCCAACGTTTCATGCTTGAAAAATCATCTGATACAGCACATCGTCAGGCGGAGATTGTAAGGCCTCAAGCCATTGCGAGACGTAGTCAATAGGCCACTGTCTGACGAGTGCCTCGTGCCCTAAACGCACTACTGAATAGAGTTTTCGTTTCGAAAATGGGGTCAGGTTCTGAGGTTTCCCCACGTTTTCATGTCGGCAGGCGCAGCTCATCGAGCAGTTGTGGGCTGGGGTGACGCAGCTGATCGATGAGTCTGCTCAAGTGCGCGCTCGACCATCGTCGCACGAGTGCTTCGCGACCCAGTCGTATCACGGAGTAGAGCCGTCGTTTCGATCGGAGCGGCGCGAGCCAGGCGTCGATACCGCAACTCTCGCAAGCCATGCCGACGAGCCAACTCGCAAACGCGGCCATCACGCTGAGCAGCAAGAGCACTTCGATGCGCGCGCCTTTGCGCGTAAGGCTGTCTTCGAAACCCTGTCCGTAGCGATGGGATTTCAGGTCACGGAACGATAGCTCGATCTGCATGCGTCGCCCGTACAGCGCCATCAGCTGCCGCGCACTGAGTTTCAGCGAGGACGAGGCTACCAGCAACCGCGGTTCGCTTTCACGTTGTGCGTTTTTATGGCTGTTGGAATTGCATGCTGGCGCGCCTTGCCGATTGCGGTGCTTGCGCCCTTTGGGCGGTTTGGCATGCAACACCACACGCGACGTCAATGGCTTGCTGCGCGCTACCTCCATCGCACCGAAGTCGCGCGGTCCACGCGTCGCCAGGCGATACATGGCTTTGCCACAGAAATATTTCCCTACGCAATTCGGTGCCCGTTTCGTAGACCGTTTCGCTGATGGCATCATTTATGAATCGAAAGTAGGCTATGTATCCATGACTTCCACCATCAGGCGCCAGATTCAAAAGGATGCATGCAGTCAACGATAATGAAATCTTGCGGAGTCTATCGCTGTTAGAGAATTATTATGAGCAGCGCGAAAACATTTGTAATAGATTTTATCGCGAAAGGTGCCGAGCCTAACGAGTGGAAACTTCTGCTTGTGGAAAGAGACCAATTGGAACCGACCAAAGAGCGCCTCCATAGGTTGCAGGCGCGCTTCTACAACTGCTTAGATGCAGTTCTTGATGGGTAGTTAGCCCAAAAATACCCGGAGACCTACGGGAAGCGGATTGTTATCCTAGTAGAAGTCTTCGGTAGTGGACGGCACGAATTTGAAGGTTTTTTCAGTCGTTTTTCTAAAGGTTTTTTCGCTGGTACGGGCTATGGTGATGCCTTAAAGGATAGTCAATTTGCAAAAAAAATATCATTCGAAATTAATTTTAACGAAGATGACGCATGTGCCAGTTAGCTAACGACGTTACCCGCCCTGAGTAGGAGCGCTAAGGTGTTAGGGGGCGAGTCGCAAAAGTATTTCTGGACACCTTATGACGCACGTTTCGTGGATCAATTCGCGAATAGTATCATCCACGAATCGAAGGTAGGCTATGTAGCTATGATTTCGGCCGTCAGGCGCCAGATTCAGAAAGATGCGTGGCTAATTCGAAATGATCCACGTGTAGATGGCGCTGCGTGGCATTTCTTTCAGAGTCCAGTCACTGCGCGTTGGGGGGGGGCTTCAGCAACTGTGCGTGAAGCGCTGAACGCCGCAGAAATAGAACATTGAACTATATGAGCTATTCGGTAATACAGCCTCCTTTTACGCTGGACTTTTCCCGCATGTCCAAGCGCGAGTTAGCAGACTATCGAGAGTGGTTTCTCGACGTTCTGCAGGAACTCATCTGCATTCTTGAAGAAGCCGTGCGAATAACGACAGGGTATGAGCATTGGCGTGCAGACGAAACTCCCGAGTCCCTTGGCGTCTTGGGTGAATGGCTTGCCACACACGAACAATTGAAACGGCATATCCCAGGTAACATCTATGCAAGAACTTCAGGTTGAATTGATAGAGGAGTCGATCAGTTTCGCAGGTCGCGGTCTGATAACCGGAATCTTATTTTTTGACTTCGGAGTATTTCAGTTTCCAGAGCGAGAATGGAATGATGCGGTGGTCGTAATCGTTGATTGGTGGCTTACGGCTCTCATCAGATTAGTTACGGGCCGAACAGAAGAGGCTGAACTCCGCTTTATGGAGGGACCAATTTGGTTGTCAGTTCGCAGAGAATCTGGTGACGAGTGCCAAATACAGTGCATAGAGGGGTTACGCGCGCAAGTACAGTTTCAGTGCCAAATTTCTGCTGTAAAGCTTTTAAGATCCACGCTTAGGATTGCTACACGTTTGCAGCGAGCCTGTTATCAGAATGGATGGCAATCGGTGGACATTGAGGCGCTTGAGGACAAAGTCAGTGCCGCTCAAAAGCTGGCAAGAGAACATTAGATAAAACCGGGTGGTTGATACTCGATCCGATCCACTAAAGCTGCAAAACTGTTGACACCGATTCTGCATTTATTCGTTCGCTATAGAAGTAGCGTCGTTTTCATCTAACGCAGTGTGATCGTACGATCTTGAGTTGCTTTCCAATTCCAGGCATGGGACTGCCCAGGAAATCGTAAGCACTTCCAGCCTAGTCATGACAGTTTCCACACCGACTCATGCTTGGCACCATGTGGTGCGCCTTCAAAAACGATTGTGGCCCCGTGAGACAGCTTGCAGCAGTCCAGACATGAAAAAGCCCGCGGTTATGCGGGCTTTTCGACTTACTTGAGTTTTGCTGTTACTGCTTGAAACTCGTCATTGGTACCGGTGATAGGACTCGAACCTACACTCTGTCGCCAGAAGCGGATTTTGAGTCCGCCGCGTCTACCATTCCGCCACACCGGCAAGTGCGAACGCCTATTATGCCGGTTTCAATTGACCGGGTCGAGACTCAGCTTGCGATCCTGGCGCTGGTAGCAGCGGTCGCCATCGGCGGGCTGGAACACGGCGCAGTGGGTCATGTTGCCGGAGTAGATGTGCAGGCTCACGGCGACTTTTTCGTCGCTGGGGTTACGGATGGTGTGATACTCGTGAGGCGGGATCAGGCTGCCGGCGGAGCCGGGGCCGGCCTGGATCGAGCCTACGGGCTGGAACCGATACAGCCCATCCTGGCCAGCGGCGGGCAGTTGCTCGTACTGCACCACTTCCAGTGCGCCACTCCAGACACCTTCCACGCACCACATGCCGCAGTGGTCATGGATGGGCGTGCCCTGGCCGGGGCCCCAGGTCATGGCCACCACGCAGTAGCCGTATTCGTCGCTGTGGTACAGCTCGCGGCGGGCGTAGCGATTCTCGGCGGTTTCGAACACGCAATCGGGCAGCCGGATTTCCTGGCCCTGGATCAGCTTGCACAGGCTGTTGCGCAGGCTGTCGGTGATGGCCGGCGTGGAGCCTTTGGTGACGGCTGTGTCGATCGCATTGATCAGTTTTTCGCAGCCGGGGAATTCCATGGTGAGCATCGAATGTCTCGGTGAATCTTCAGGTTTGCCGCACCCGTCGGAGGCTGGCCGGTTGACGCCGAAATGACGCTTCTCTGCTAGCCTTCCCCAAGCGGTGCCCGAACTGGCCTGCAGGGGGAAACCATGGGTGTGATGGTGATTGTAGCGTACCGCCCGAAAGCGGGGTGCGCGGAGGAGCTGGAGTCGCTGGTTCGCGAGCATGTGCCCTGCTTGCGCGCACTGGGGCTGATAACGGATCGGCCGGCGCATGCCATGCGTGGCCTGGATGGCATCATCGTCGAGGTGTTCGAGTGGAAGGAGGGCGCCATCGAAGACGCCCACAAAAGCTCGCGCGTGGTGGATCTGTGGGAGCGCTTCGCCGGCGCCTGCGACTACGTGCCGCTGCGCGAGTTGCCGGAGGCGGAGAAGATGTTCGCGGAGTTCAGGCCGCTTTAGCCGGATCAAAGCTGCGAGAGAAAACCACCGATCGCGCGGCTGTAGTTCTCGATATCCACCAGGAACGCATCGTGGCCCTGCGGTGAATCCAGCGCCACGAACTGGACGTTCGCGCCGGCCGCACGCAGCCCTTCGGCGATCTGCTCCTGCTGTTCCAGCGGAAAGAGGATGTCCGTGCTGACGCCGATCACCAGCGTCTGCTCAATGCGGATGCGTTTCAAACCTTCCAGCACGCTGCCGTTGCCGTATTCGGAAATGTCGAACCAGTCGCTGGCGCGCGACAGATACAGATAACTGTTGGGATCGAACGTGCGTACGAAGCGGCGCGCGTGGCCTTCCAGATACGATTCCACCTGGAATTCGAAGCCGAACGGTTGTTCTTCGCGCTGGTCCGCATCCAGCCGGATGCGCGCGAAGCGGCCGTTCCATTCCATCGCGGAACGGTAGGTGATCACGCCGAGCTTGCGCGCGATGCTCATGCCGATGTCCGGATAGCGCTCGTCGCCGTAATGGCCGCCATTCCAGTTGGGATCGAGCCGGATCGCTTCGCGCTGCAGCGAGCGGATGGCGATGGCGAACGGCTGCGCTTGTGGTGCGGTATCCACGCTGATGTGCGTACGCACGCTGCCGGGATGCAACAGCATGTAACCCAGCGCGCTCATGCCTCCCATGGAACAGCCGATCAGGCAGCCGAGTTGATCGATACCCAGGCTCTTGACCAGCGCGTGCGCCGCGTTGGCGACGTCTTCCAGGGAGAGATCGGGAAAATCCAGCCGATACGATTCGCCGGTGGCCGGATCGATCGAAGCCGGACAAGTGGACCCCTTGTCGCTGCCGAGCGAATTCACGCAAATCACAAACCAGCGCTGGGTGTCGATCGCCTTGCCGGGGCCCAGCATGCCTTCCCACCAGCCGTGCGAGGGATCTTCCGCATTGGAGGCTGCATGCGCGCTGGGCGACAAGCCGGTGAGGATCAACACTGCGTTGTCGCGTGCCGCATTCAGGCTTCCCCAGGTTTCGTAGGCGACGTGCGCGCCATGCAACGCGCCGCCGCGTTTCATGGCGAACGGAGAGGGCAGGGGAAAGTACTTGCGTGCGTCGCTCATTGGCTAACGATCCTGCGTGACGTAATGATTCACTTTTCGGGTCATTCCGGCGAACGCCGGAATTCGCATGGACGTCCGGATACAAAACCATATTGAGTGCTTTGGACTGCGCATTAAACCTGGATTCCGGCATGCGACGGAATGACTACCAGGTAGATCAGGCATCACGAAAGGTCATATGACTATGCGATTCAGGCCGAAGCGCAGTAGCACGTCCGGGTCTCAATCATGCACCTTGTCGATAAGCACTTTCACGGATGCATTGCTGCCGACTTCGATCACCCCGCTGTCGCCTTCCAGGTCGCCGGTTTGCGCGAGGGCATTGCCGCTGTGGCTGATGCGCGCGCCCACCACGACGCGCGGAACCGAAGAAAGCTTCATCGACGGCACCATGCTCATGGCATCGGTCAGCGTGACGCTGGTCGGCGCCTGCTTCAGTTGATCTGCACTGAGCCGCGCCACCGCAAGCGGCATGGGCGGGCCGTCTGGTGCGCGGGCATAGACGAACAGCGTATCGCCCTTGGCAAGCTTGGGATCGAGCTTCGGTGACAGCGCGACTTGCACGTGCAAAGCAGCGCCTTGATCGGCGGCGGCCGCAGTGCTCGACGTGCTGGCTGGCGCACCGCCGGCGCGCGTATCAGCCAGTGCGATCTGCTCGGCAACCGCCTGCGCGACATTGCTGCCTGGTTGCAGCAAGGGCTGCAGTCTGCGCCAGGTGGCTGCTGCTTCGGCAAAATGGCCGTGCTGGAAATCGCTGATGCCGAGCAACCACAGTCCGCGCTGGTTGTCGGGCTCGAGCTTGATCGCGCGCTCGATTAAATCGCGCGCTCGATCACTGATGTGGTGATTTTCGCTGGCTGCCGAATCGGCCTGAGCCCAGCCGACCAGTGCGGTGGTGTTGTCAGGGCTGATCTTCAGTATCTGGCCATAGGCATCACGAGCTTCCTGCAACTGCTGCATTTCCATGTCGGCCTGCGCAAGCAGCATCCAGCCTTGGATGTCGTTCGGTTGGGCGGCCAGGTGTGCGCGCAATTCGTCTAGCGCCTTCTTGACGTCGACATCCTGCGGCACGCCGTCCAGCGCGGCAGGTGTACCCACTTGCCGGTACAGCAAGGCGGCGCCTACCGGAATCACCAGCGCGATGCCCAACATCAGCACGAACACGCTGCGCGGCCGTCCGGCTTGCCGGCCGTGTCGCAGCAACGGCAGCAACAGCAGTACCAGGGCCACAGCGATCATCACTGCGGCGGTGATATAAAAAAACGGTTTCACCAATCGTCCCCGTTATCGGTCGGTGCGGCCGGCGTGCCGGCGTGGCTGCGCTTGCGGATCGTGTTGACGACCACGACGCCGCCGGCGATCAGAATCAACAATGGACCGAACCACAGCAGCCAGGTGCGGTGATTGACCGGTGGATCGTAAAGCACGAAATCGGAATAGCGTTCCACCAGGTATTGCTTGATCTGCGCGTCGCTCTTGCCTTGCTGCATCAGCTCGAACACCTTGTGGCGCAGGTCGCGCGCAAAGTTGGCGTTGGAGTCGGCGAGGTTTTCGTCCTGGCAGACGAGGCAGCGCAGTTCGCCGGTGAGGTGTTGGAAGCGCAGTTCTTCGGCGTGGTCGCGGAACGGGAGTGGGTCGATGGCTTGGGCGAAGGCGGTGTTTACCGCAATCGCCAGAGCTATCGTGATAACAAAAAATACCGTGCTTTTGCTCCCTCTCCCCTGCGTGGAGAGGGTTGGGGTGAGGGGCCGCTCTCGCGAAAAATTCCGGACGGCGCGTGCAATCCCCTTCAAAAGCATCATGGCATCAGCCAGCTTCATGGCGAGGCTGCCCCCTCACCCCGACCCTCTCCCCGAAGGGGAGAGGGAGTTGGATGCTGCAACGCCTCGATCGCCGGTTTCACCTGCTGCGCGATCACCTCCGGCGTCAGCGGGCCGATGTGCTTGTAGCGGATCACACCCTGCGCATCGATCAGAAACGTTTCCGGCGCGCCATACACGCCAAAATCGATCGCGGTATGGCCGCTCGTGTCAGCGATCACCATGTCGTACGGATTGCCGTGCTGCGCCAGCCATGCCTTGGCGTCGCTGGAATCGTCCTTGTAGTTGTAGCCGATCAGCGGCACGCCGAGGTTTTTCGATTCGAGCATCAACACCGGATGTTCTTCGCCGCAGGCAATGCACCAACTGGCGAAGACGTTCACCAGGTAAACCTTGCCCAGCATCGATGCCTTGCTCACCGTCTGCGCGGGTTCATCCAACTTGGGCAGCGCGTAGGCGGGTGCGGGTTTGTTGATCAGTGGCGACGGCACGGCGGTGGGATCGTGCGCGCTGTTCCACCAGATGCCGAAGCCGAGCAACGCGGCCAGCAGCACGAATGCGAAGAAGGGCAGCAGGCGGCTCATGCCTGCGACTCCTTGAGCGTAACGGTGGATGGTTGCGGTGCTTCCACTTCACGCTTCAGGCGAAAACGGCGATCGGCAGCACTGACGAAGCCGCCCAGCATCATCAACAAGCCGCCACCCCAGATCCAGCGAATGAATGGCTTGGTGTAAAGGCGCAATGCCCACGCGCCCTCGACATGGTTCGGATCCATGGGCTCGCCCAGCGCGACATAGATATCGCGCGTGATGCCCGGATCGATCGCCGAGGTGGTCTGCACCTGTTCGCGCGCATACGTGCGCTTCTGCGGATGCATCACCGCCACCGGCGAGCCGTTGCGCGTGACTGTCACCACGCCTTGCTCGGCCGTCCAATTCGGGCCGGTGGCCTGCGTCACGCCATCGAAGCGGAATTCGTAGCCGCCGATCGCTGCCACTTGTCCCGGCGACAGGCGCACGTCGCGCGTGACGCTGAGCGATTCGGACAGCATCACGCCGATCAGGAAAACCGCCACGCCCACGTGCGCCAGCAGCATGCCTGTCATTTCGGCGGGATAGCGGCGACCTGCCGACATCTCACGCCAGCGCTTGATCACATACAGCGTCACGCCTACGCCGACCCACACTGCGCTGGCCACGCCGGCAATCGCCTTGAGCTGGCCTTGCACGAAAAACGCGGCAATGAGCGCACATGCCGCCGCTGCGACGGCCACCCGAACAAGCACCTGCTTGAGCACGGGCAGATCGCTCTTGCCCCAGCGCAAATAGGGACCGAACGGCAGCAACAGCACCACCGGCAACATCAGCAACGGAAACAGCAGACCGAAGTAAGGCGGACCGACCGAGATCTTGCCCAGATTCAAGGCATCGCCCAGCAACGGGAACAGCGTGCCAAGCAGCACCATCGCCGCGGCGACGGTGAACATCAGGTTGCCGACCAGGATCGCGCTTTCGCGCGAGATCAGCGCAAACGCCTTGCCGCCGGCCACCTTGGGTGCGCGCAATGCGTACAACAGCAGCGATCCGCCGACGACGAACGCAAGAAAGCACAGGATGTACGTGCCGCGCCGCGGATCGGACGCAAACGCATGCACGGAGGTGAGAATGCCCGAGCGCACCAGGAAGGTACCGAGCAGCGAGAGCGAGAACGCGAACAGCGAAAGCAGGATCGTCCACGCACGCAGCGAGCCGCGTTTCTCCGTCACTGCCTGCGCGTGAATCAGTGCGACGCCCACCAGCCACGGCATGAAGCTGGCGTTCTCCACCGGATCCCAGAACCACCAACCGCCCCAGCCCAGCTCCGCATACGCCCACCAGCTACCGGCGACGATGCCGCAGGAAAGAAAACCCCACGCTGCGTTCGTCCACGGCCGCGCCCAGCGCACCCAGGCCTGCTCCATCGAACCGCCGAGCAGCGCGGCGATGGAAAACGCGAACGCCACCGAGAAGCCCACATAGCCCATGTACAACACAGGCGGGTGGAAGGTCATGCCGGGATCTTGCAGGACCGGATTGAGATCGCCGCCGTCAGCCGGCATCGGCAGCAGGCGCGCGAACGGATTGGAGGTGAAAAGAATGAAACACAGAAAGCCGGTCGAAATGATGCCGAGTACCGCCAGCACGCGCGCCAGGAACACTTCCGGCAAGCGGCGGCTGAGCAGCACCAGCGCCAGCGTCCACACGTTGAGGATCAGCACCCACAACAGCATCGAACCTTCGTGCGCACCCCATACCGCGGCGACGCGGTAATACCACGGCAATTGCAGATTCGAATTGGTAGCGACGTACAGCACCGAGAAATCGAAATGCACGAACGCCCATACGAGAATGGCGAACGCCAGCGCGACAAAAACAGCCTGCCCGGTGGCGGCCGGCCGCGCGATGGCCATCAGCGCACGATTGCCGCGCCATGCGCCGATCAACGGCAGCACGCTTTGGGCGATCGCCAAAAACAGCGCAAGAATCAGCGCGAGTTGACCAAGTTCGGGCGTCATGGCTGCGGCTTGTCCTGATTGGCGGCTTCATCGATGCGCTTGCCGGCATGCGCCTTGGCCATCGCATCCTTCAGCTCTTTCGGCATATAGGTTTCGTCGTGCTTGGCCAGCACTTCGGTGGCGACGAAGCGTGCGCCATCCATATGGCCGGTGGCGATCACCGACTGATTCTCGCGGAACAGGTCGGGCAGGATGCCGTTGTATTCCACCGGCATCACGCCGCTCGCATCCACCACGGTGAAAGTGACTTTCAGCGAATCGCTGCTGCGCTGGATCGAGCCGGCCTTGACCATGCCGCCGAGGCGGAAGGTCTTGTAGCTGGTCGCGTCGCCCGCCTGCACCTGGCTGGGGGTGAACAGGTAGTTCATGTTCTGCTGTAGCGCATAGACCACCAAGGCCGCCGCCACGATCACGGCGGTGAGGATGGCGATGATGAGAGTGAGGCGGCGTTGACGCGTGGGGTTCATGGATACGCTTAAGTTGAAGCTGCAGAAGGCCGGCTTGCACGCTCCTGGCGCGCATCTTGCCGCGCCATGCGCGCACGCAACTCGCGCAATACGCGTCGACGCCGGAACTGCGGCGCCAGCCAGTCGATCAGCAGCACGATGAAGAACACGCCATAGGCCGGCCACACGTACACCGCGTAGCCACCCATGGCGAAAAAGGATTGCAACGATGCGGCGTTCATCCGCGTACCTCGTTCTCGGCGATCTGACGCACCCAGTCCTTGCCGCTTTCCCACGCGAGCAGATCGGTGCGCACGCGTCCGCACAAGCTGGCGACGTAGTAAAGCTTGGTGGCGATCATCATCGTCAGCAGCGGCCACACCATCGACGGCGCGATGGTGGAAGGGCCCAGCAGCTTGATGGTGGAACCCTGGTGCAAGGTGTTCCACCAGTTCACCGAGAAATGCACGATCGGCACGTTGACGATGCCGATCAGCGCGAGAAACGCCGCCGTGCGTGCGCCTTGCCGGCGATCCTCGAACGAGTGGTACAGCGCGATCACGCCCAGGTACAGGAACAGCAGCACCAGTTCGGAGGTAAGCCGCGCATCCCAGGTCCACCACGTGCCCCACATGCGCACGCCCCACAGCGAACCGGTGACCAGCGTGATGAACGTAAACGCGGCGCCGATCGGTGCGGAAGCCATCGCCACGACTTCCGCCAGCTTGATGCGCCACACCAGCGCAATGAAGGCGGCGATGCCCATCACGCCGTAGATGAACAGGCTCATCCAGGCGCAAGGCACGTGGATGAAGATGATGCGGTAGTCATCGCCTTGCTGGTAATCCGATGGTGCCAGCACCAGGCCGCCGTACAGCGCGACGAAACCGAGCGCGAGTGCAAGCGCGATCGCCCATGGCCGCAACGCGCCGGCGAAGCGATAGAACGCCGGCGGCGAACTGAGCTTGTGCAACCACAAAGGGATCCAATTGGCCATCAGGAACCTACCCCCTGTCGATGCGTAGCGCGTGTTGTGTCTGAGAGGTCGCCAGGTGGTAGCGCGTGGCGCAGCGCCAGACTGGCCGTCTGGTCAAGCCGCGCGCTACCGCATGGCGGCCTCTCAGGCGCAACCCGAAGGGCTGGATCTGTTTGCCCACATGCTTGCGTCATCGCTCACTCATGCATAGAGATATGGTTTACCCATCACTTTAATCTTGCGTGCAAACAGATTCAGCACGGGCCACGCAGCGGCAGGGGGTAGGCTCCTCATGAATCCAATGCAATTCGGAGTGCAGCCGCGCAAGCCAGAGGGGCAAGCACCACGGCCAGGACGAGCGCTGCGCCCAACCATGCGATGGGGGCGATCCACGGCAACCCTTCCTGGGCGGCTGCCAGTGCCCCGGCGGCGAAGATCACCACCGGCACGCAAAGCGGCAGCAGCATCAAGGCCAGCAGCATACCAGAGCGTCGCGTGCCGGCCGTCAGCGCCACCAGGATGCCGCCCAGCAGGCTCAGCAGCGGCGTGGCAAGCAGCAGCGCCGCGAGGAGTACCGGCATCACGGCAGCCGGCAGATGCAGCATGCCCGCGAGCAGCGGCGCGATCACGATCAGCGGCAACGCCGTGGCCAGCCAGTGCGCGAGAATCTTCATGCCCAGCATGAGGCCTAGCGGTTGCGGCGCCAGCATCAGTTGTTCCAGCGAACCGTCTTCGATATCGCTGCGGAACATCGCATCCAGCGCCAGCAGCATCGCCAGCAGCACGGTCACCAATACCACGCCCCCGGCGATGCGCTTGAGCAACGCGCTTTCGGGGCCGAGTGCGAACGGGAATAGCGAGGTGACGATCAGGGCGTACAACACCGGCAGCAGCATGTCGCCGCGCTGGCGCCACGCAAGGGTGAGATCGCGGCGCAGTACCGCGCTGCATACGTGGATAAGCCCAGGACGACTGGTATTAGCCATGCAGGCGAATCCGCTGCGGCTCGCCGCCATGAAATTGCACCGCACCGTGGCTGGTCACCAGCGCCGCGCCGCCGTGCGCGATATGCGCTTCCAGCAACGCATCGACCAACTCGATGCCGGAGCGGTCCAGGTTGGCGTAGGGTTCGTCCAGCAGCCATAGCGCAGCGGGAATCAGCAGCAAGCGCGCCAGCGCCACGCGTTTTTTCTGGCCCGCGGAAAGTTTGCGCACTGGCTCATCGTCGTATCCGGCTAACCCAACCTGCGTAAGTGCGCCGTCGATGCCGCTTTGGTTGCGGTGGCCGTGCAGGCCGATAGTGAAGGCCAGGTTTTCGCGTGGGCTCAGTTCCGCTTTCAGGCCCAGTTGATGGCCGAGGAATACCACCTCGCCGCTGCAGCGATCCCAGGTGAGCGGTTCACCGCGCCACAGCAGTTCGCCTTCTTCCGGGTGCAGCAAACCGGTGAGGATGCGCATCAAGGTGGTCTTGCCGCTGCCGTTGTCGCCTTCGATCAGCATCAGCTCGCCTGCAGCCAGGCGGAAATCCAGCGGACCGAACACGGCTTCGTCCTGGCGGTGGAAAGCCAGGGCGCGGGCTTCAAGCAGGAAAGCAGTGGCGGGAGCGTCGGTCATCACCGGCATTGTGGGTAATGCCTATCCGGCTTGTCCACGCGGCGGCTGGTCGCTGGCCAGGCGCAGACGCGCAGGTCCGTCGGCCAGTCCATGCACGTAGGCGTTTTGCTGGAATTGCTGCGCCAAGGCGTCCGTTTCCGCCAGGGAGGGGCCGACCACGAACAAGCTCGGTTCCCGCCAATCCTCGCCCACGCCGATAGCCGGCCGAAGGACGCGCGTCGCCGGCAGCCCGCGCAGTGCCGCAAGCAGGGCATGCTGCGCAGCATGGTTCTGTGCGCGCGGGCGCGGTTGCGAAAACGGATTCCAGGCAGTGAGGAAGGCCCAGCAGCCTGAACCGACCAACGCACGCAATAGCGTGGGCAGCGGTGCGTCGACATGGATCGAGGCCCAGCCGCCTTGCGGTAGGCGCACGCGGTAATCGGTGCGGCGATAGGCATCGATCAGTGCGCTATCCATGGCGCAGCGGTGGAAGCGGGGGCAGGGTGGCCTGCAGTGCGGTGACGGCGGCGTCCAACGGTATGTCGTCGACGTTGGTCGAGCCGCGCAGCAATTGCTCCAGCAACACGTCCTGCGCACGGCCACGCTCGTAGGCGTAGGCGTAGGGCAGGTGGGTGAAGGTAACCATGCGGTAGCGCGCCATGAAATGCTGCGGCGCCTGCTGCGCCAGGCGCGCGCCCAGGTCGCGCTTGGCGAGGTAGCGCGGGTCGGCGACCGAATCGCGCATCTCGATGTAGTTTTCCAGCGCCATGGCTGCGATCGCATCGGCGTTCGGCTTGCGGATGCGCTGGAATTCCGCGAATGCATCGGCGACATCGCTGCCGGATTCGGCCAGCAGATCGGCCAGCACGACGGCGTCTTCGAAGCCGCAGTTCATGCCCTGGCCGTGGAACGGCACGATGGCGTGCGCCGCATCGCCGATCAGCAGGGCGCGTCCGTCGATGTGCCAGCGATCGAGGTAGAGCGTGGACAGGCTGCCGAC
>Ga0207702_10000347_pt1 | contig 53267 bp, 44 predicted proteins | sample KBSCornC62_FD_184302 | JGI IMG/M metagenome (GOLD analysis project Ga0207702, IMG submission 184302) | Corn rhizosphere microbial communities from Kellogg Biological Station, Michigan, USA - KBS Corn C6-2 (SPAdes) (version 2) | ecosystem: Host-associated > Plants > Roots > Rhizosphere > Soil ...
CATTTTCGGCGAGCGCGTGATGCGATGTAGGCGGCGGAGGCAAAGGAGACGACGAGGATTTCATGAATATCAGGCGACGAAAACGTCCGCTCGCGAGGAGAAAAAATCCCCACGCAGCCATCCGGGCGCGCCGAAAATGCGCAGAGCCGGATGAGAAAAACCGACGTGATCAACTGCCATAAAGGATCACGATATGTCGTACTACGATACATTGTAAAGAACGCTCCGGCGGCCACGTTTCTCGTTTCAACGCAGGTGTTCCCTTCCTGAACCAGGGGCATTCTTGTGCGTTAACTCGTTGGGAAGCAGAAGCTCGTCCTCACTTAAATGAGTCGCGAGCCTGGCTCCGTGTCCTTAAGCGCGGACAGTTTGCGCAGTTCCGGCCACACGGGTTGGCCCGGCGCGCCAAGAGGGTCGCAGGCTTCGCTGGAACGCTCACGGCAACGGGAACGGGCGTCGGATCAGCCCGTCCGGCCGAAACCGGGCGATAGCCTTCGAGCCACGCTGGGCCGGGGCCATGACCGCGAATCGCGGTGTCGTCGCGGTGCGTGATTCCCGTCAGGCGCTCGATGATGCTTTCCAAATGATTCCAAAAGCGAATCCGTTCGAGCGCCGGATTAACGAAGTTGGTGATCGGACAATAGTACGTGTTTTTCGGATCTTTGTGGTGCAAGCCGTGGTGCTGCACGGTCTGCAGGACTTTCCAGTCTTGGAGGCGCGACACGATGGTCCCGTTTTCAGCCCGACTCTGATGGGACCATTTATGGACCTGATTCGCGTTCACGCTCAGCGCGACGAAAAACCAAACTTGCCAGGTCAGCGCATGCAGCATCCACGCGCCCCCCACAACCACGGAGCCGAGCACGACCAACTCTCGTGAGCTTTCCCACCAATTGAGTTTGGTCATGTAGCGCGGCAAATGGTGGTGAACGATGTTCGGACGAATCACCAGTGGCCCAATCACGGGCGTTTCCTCATTGAAATAAGCGTCTTCAAGCCAATGCACCACGCCGGCGAGAAAGTCGGCGAGAGCGACGATTCCGACGATTTCGGCAAAGACGATCGGGAGTTGGAGGAGCGTTGTCATGGAAGTGAAGTTTTTCCCAGCCGAGGTTCGGCCGGTGCTCCCCCAGACTATCAGGATCCGTGACTCACCGTGATTTGATAAACTTTCTGGCCACTATTGATTTTTTTGATACCCCTGCCCTGGGACCCTTCCTCGATTCACTGCGCGACGCGCGCCCCCCTTCCTCATGAACGTCCATTTTCTCGAGCTCTTCTACTACGTCGCAAAACACCGAGGAATCAGCGCGGCGGTGCGGCACATTCCTTACGGCATCCAACAGCCGGCGGTTAGCACGCAGATCGGCAAGCTCGAGCGTGATCTCGAGGTGAAACTTTTCGAGCGCTTACCCTTTCGCCTCACCGCCGCCGGCGAACAGCTTTTTCAACACGTCGCTCCTTTTTTCGATCACCTCCCCGTGGTGGTGAGTCAAATGCGCGCCTCCGTTGAAACGGAATTGCGCATTGGTGGCGCCGAATTGATCTTGCGCGATCATCTCCCTGCGGTGTTGAGCCGAGTGAAAAAGCAGTTTCCTCAACTCCGCTATCGTCTCCGCAGTCTCGGCCATCGTCTCCGCAGTCTCGGCCATCAAGACGAACCCGAGGACTGGTTGCGCGCGGGGGAAGTGGATCTGATGTTTTTGCCGCTCAACTCCCGTCCGCCAGCAAAGTTGAAACAACGCCCCATGGCGCGAATGCCCTTTGCGTTACAGGTGCATCCGAGATCTGAATACAGATCGGTCGATCAGTTTTGGAAGCAGCGCCGAGTCTCGGAGGCGCTGATTTGTCTGCCTGAGACCTCCAGCGTCGCACGCGCTTTTCAAAACGAGCTTCGCCGTCGCGGCATGCATTGGCCGCAGACAATCGAAGCCACATCCCTCGATCTGATCCGTCGCTACGTGGCCAATGGCGACGGCGTGGGCGTGAACGTCCACATCCCCGCCGCCAAGCGTACGCGCGATGTGCGGGAATTCGTATTAGCCGATTTCCCTCGCATTACGATGGGCGCGGTCTGGCACGGGGCACTTACGCCAGCCGTCGGCGCCGTGATCGAGGGCGTCCATGCCTATGCGAAGGAAACGTGGCCGGAGTATGCCTGTTGAGCCGGCGCCGTTCGACCCGTTTGACCGGGCATCAAATTTGTCGCGAATCTCGTGTAACTCTGCCCGAACTCGCGGGTATTAAGGCCATGAAACCTTTCGGTTACCTCCTTCTCGCGACGATCGTCGCTGCTCCCGCATTCGCGACGATTGACCGCGATGTGCAAAAGACCTTCTCGGTGACGCCCGGCGGAGAACTTTCCGTCGAAACCAACGGCGGCCCAATCGAGTTGAAAGCGTCTTCGAAGCCCCAGGTCGAAGTAACGATCCACGAGCATTTCCGAGCTGGTTCCGATGCAGAAGCGGACCAGATTGCCCAAAAGAATCTCGACGTTAAACTCGAGCAAACGTCGAAAGGCGTGACGGTAAAAGCCAAGTGCCAAAATGACGGCGGCGGTTTTTGGAATTGGTTCTCGCGCTCGAACGTTTGGGTCGACGTCACCGTTTCCGTGCCGACTCAGTACAACGCTAAGTTGAAAACCTCTGGGGGCGGCATCCGCGTCGAAAAGTTGGATGGCGAACTCGATGCCAATACTTCCGGGGGTCCCATTGATATGGGCAAAATCGATGGCAAGATCAACGCCATCACTTCGGGTGGCGGAATCAAATTGGACGAAGGCACGGGCGACACCAAGCTCAGCACGTCCGGCGGCCCAATCCATGTCGGCAAATGCAGTGGCAACGTGAACCTCGATACGTCGGGCGGCGGCATCCATGTGGACTCCGCGGCAGGGGCTCTGCACGCTGACACCTCCGGCGGGGGAATTCATGTCAACTTTGTCGCCGCCTTGACCGGCGATTCATCGTTGGAAACATCCGGCGGTGGCATCGAAGTCAGTTTACCGAAAGACACCCGTGCGCACGTCGACGCCAGCACCTCAGGAGGTGACGTCCAACTCGATGGCCTTGAGCTAACCATCGAGAGCGGAAAAGTTAACTCGTCCTCGCTTAAAGGAAATCTCGCTGGCGGCGGTCCGACGTTGCGGCTGCGCACGAGCGGAGGTGGCATTCGCATCACTGCGAACTGAAGCCTAAACCTAACCAATGGGCCCCGTTCACCCTTGGGGCGAAGACTGGTTTCGTTCGAAAACTCAATCTAGTTATCATCGCGGGTTTTTATAACCCGCCACCCGCCGCTCGGAGTGCAGTCCCCCGTCACTTTCTTTTACGAGCGAAGTCATTCGCCCGCATTGAACCACATTTCGGCGTGCCCGAGGCGAATTGCCTTCGCCTCGGAGCGCGCGGCGAATTGCCCAGTCAAGCCAAGCCGTTTTGACCCGGAATCGCTCAGCGTTTATCAGAAAATAGTCTGGCTGAAGGGTCACGCCACTCCGCGGGGTTAACTGAGGGTGCCGTTCTCTTTCCGGAGCGGCGACTCTCACCCCATGGATCATTCTTTCTTGGCCAAACTTTCCGCGCTCGGACGCCTGTTTGTCGCTGTCGCACTCGTCGGCTACGGCGTCCAGTTTTTCATCTACGCTCATAGTATTTCGACGCTCTCTCAAACCTGGCCGGCATGGTTGGGCGGGGCGCCGTTTACCGAATATCTTGCAGGTGTACTGTTAATCGCGACCGGCGCGGCCATCCTCACGGGATTCCGCGCCGAGTTCGCCGCTGTTGCGCTCGGGTGTGTCGTGCTCCTGTGGATACTCGCGCTCACGATCCCGCCGGCACTCGCTGCGCTGGCGAATCCGGGTCCGCGCAACAATGTTGCCGAATCTTCCGGCATTTGTGGGGCCATCTTTTTCGTCGCGCAGTGGTTGGCGCGAAAAAATGGCAGGACGTCGTCCAGTCTCGACATCGCGGCAGAAAAACTAGGGCTCGTCGGGCGCTTTTTATATCCGCTTGGGCTGATCATTTTCGGGGTGGAGCACATCGTCTACGCAGAGTTTGTCGCCACGCTCGTGCCGGCGTGGATTCCATGGCACTTGTTTTGGGCGGAATTCTGCGGCTATGCTCTCATCGCGGGAGGCGTTTCGATTGCCTTCAACGCCGTGGCCTCGCTCGGGGCCATGCTGACCGGACTGATGATCTTGCTCTTCGGCCTTCTCGTGAACGGACCCCGCGCGTTCGCTGCGTGGCATAATCCCGACGAATGGACGAGCTTGCTGCACACGCTGGCCTGGTCGGGCGGCGCCTTCGTGGCCGCAACGCTGTTAAAAAAGGCCAGCGTCCCCGTTTCGGTCGCGGCCTCGTCAGTTCCGGCCTGAGCGTTGAAATTCCGTATCCGCTTCCTGGGTACGACCGGCTTTTTCGAACGTCAGGCCGAGGTTGTAGTGCGCATCGCCAAAAGACGGATCGAGCGATAAAGACCTGCGAAACTCTTGCGCCGCCGCGTCGAGCTGACCGGCGTCGCGCAATGCAATTCCGAGATTGTTGTGAAAGCGCGCATTCTTCGGGTCGAGGCGAACAGCTTCACGAAAGGCCTCGCTCGCGCCGTCTAGCTGATGGGCCCGCAGCAACGCAGCGCCATAGCTATTCCAGACCGGCGCCAATTTCGGGGTTAGCCGCAGCGCCGCTCGATAGTGCGCAAAGGCTTCTTCCTGCTGGTTCGGCTCGCGCAAGAGACGGGCTAGATTGTAGTGCGCGACGGGCGAGTTAGGATCGAGTTCGAGAGCGATGCGCAGCTCTCGCTCCGCATCCGCCAATCGACCGGCCTGCACGAAAGCGAGACCTAGGCTGGCATGCATTTCGGCCCGGCCCGGCAAAAGAGACACGGCCAACTCCAACTCATGCACGGCCTCCGCAACGCGGTCGAGACCGGCAAGCGCATTGCCCAGATTGAAATGAATCTCGCCATCGCGTGGTTCGAGTTGCGAAGCCATCGCGTATTCTTTTGCGGCTTGTTCGAGCTGCCCGGATTGGCGCACGAAAGCGTTTCCGAGATTATTATGCGCGTCGGAGTAAGTGGGACGCAGGGCGATCGCGGCTCGGAAATGCTCTTCCGCTTCATTCACTGCACCGCGATCGAGCAACACCAAGCCCAAATTGTTGTGCGCCATCCAGCACGCGGGATTTTGATTGATCGTGACGCGATACAAATGCTCAGCGTCACGGTAAGTGCCGGCTTGAAAAAACGTCTTTACGCCGAGCGCCAGCACGAGCAGCCCGCTCACTAAAGTCGTCAGCATCATTCCTGACCGAGCATCGGCCGAGGTATTTTTAATCAAAAAGCCCAAGCGGGCTAACCCCTCTCCCGCGAGCGCGAGCGGAGCCAGACAGGCTAGATACTGCCAGTGATCCGCCACATAGGAGAAGATGAACGGGTACACGTTGAAGAAACCCAACGCGGGAAAAAGCGTGCCGACGAAGAGAAGCCAGACCGCAAGCGGCGCACGCGCGCGTCTGCGCAACGACCACAGCACCACCGTAACCGCGCAGACGCCGATCAGACCAATACTCCAGGCCAGACTCGTGCGCACATCCCAGTGGGGATAAATAAAAATGAGCTTCGCCGGCCAAATCAGTTTTCCAAAATAAAACCAGACTATGCGCCCGGCGAGAAAGGTGCGCGCAAGCATGGTCAACTCATACGCGCTTCCTTGCGCGCCGATGTAGTGTTTCTCGACCCACGCCGTGAAAAGTCCGGCAGCAGCGCCGATCGCGACCCATAGGCTCAAGGGCGCAACGTCACGCCTCCACCGAATCCTCCCGTAACGGTACCATTGCACAACCAGCAACGCCGCCGGCAGTGTCGCCGTGACGGACTTGCTCATCAGCGCAAGGACGAAGAACCCCAAGGCGACGCCGTACCAAGGCCAGACAGAAAGCCTGCCTCCCGCCTGTCCGGAATCGTCCTTGCGCAACGCTCGCGCTCGATCGAACCGCAAGTAAGCCAGCGCGCTCAACAAATAGAAAACCGTTGAAAGCGTGTTCTTCTGTTCGGAGATCCAGGCGACGGTTTCGACGCAGATCGGGTGAACTAAAAATAACCCCCCAGCCAGAAACTCACCGACGGAAAATTCTGCTTCTTCGTCGCGGATTCGCCGCAGCACGCACGCGAAGAGCAACGCGGACGTCGCGTGAAAAACGATATTAACCAAATGGTATCCCAGGACGTGATCGCCCCACAGGCGGTGCTCGACCCAGAAAGCCGTTTCTAAAACAGGATAATACTGCTGCGTCGCACCGAGCTTGAACCAAATTTGGCTGAGACCGCTCCAACTTTGCAGCGCGGGTGACGTGATGTGGGCGGGATCATCCCACAAAATTCCTCCGCGCAGTGCCGGAAAATAAATCGCCGTCGCCGTAACCAAAAACAGAAACCCGAGCCACCCCACGGAAAAGCGAACGTGTGGGCGAGCCAGTTGAGCGGAGTCGATGTCCGGCGACATGGGCCGACACCACACACGGAATCACTTCAACGCGCAATCTCAAGACGATGGCGGGGCGGGTGCTTCGATTTCGTGGAGGGTGACGCGAAAGATCAGCGGCGAGTTTTTCTCTACGCCCTCGGGCCATTTCCCCGTGCCATAAGAAAGTGCAGGAGGTAAAATGAATACGCCCTTTGCGTCGGCCGTCATCATTTGCACCGCCTCGGCGAGACCGGGCATCAAGTCAGAAACCCTCACACGTAAACGCGAGGCCGACAGTTGCGGGACGGCTCGCTGAAGGTCAGAAGAGGTCACGTCGTAGCTGATCACCACCGTGTCGGTCGAGGTCGGACGATTTGCGCCACCGATCCCCTGCACCATATAGCAGAGACCCGAATCGGTCTGTTGCATGTTGAGCGCGCGGCGTGTCTCACGCATGTATTTTTCCAAATACTTAGGGTCCTGAAACTGTTCTTCCTGTTTCTTTCGATCCAGTTCTTGCACCCGCATCGCCATCGCGGCGTAAAGCTCCCACCCAGCTCTTTAAAGGCCGATAGCGGCTGCTCCGACATCGGTCGCGGTGTCGGTTTCGGCGCCACCGCAGATTGGGATGGCGCAGATACAGGGGCTGAGCTCGAAGCATTATCCCTGACCGAAACAGCTCACCGCCAAGAGAGAGGTAAAAAGACCCGTCTTTGCGAAAACGTACCTCATGAAACTTTTCCTCGTATCAAGAGTTTGGAGACAGGACAGCCGACCTCGTAGGGTTGTGGAGCACCAAGTGCGGAGCGTTGGCCGGAAGCGGCCACGCAAAGCTTTTTAGATGCATGAGCTCGACCTGGTCGTCGCCTTCTCGAATGTGGTAAGCTTGATTGATCGCCAAGCCCTTCAAGACCTGCGTTTGACCCGTGACGGGCCAGAAGATTTCCACTCGTTCAATTGTATCGGATTTTCCGAGACCGATTTCCTGGCGGTAAGTGGTCGCACCAAAACTGGCTCCGCTGCCCACCGTGCGATAAATTTTCCGTTCTTTGCCATTTTCCAGAGCAAAGACACTGATTTCGGCCCCGATGGCGACGCGGTTGGTGCGAACCCCTTCGAGTTTCAACTTCAACCAATTGTTGCCATGGCCTGGGTTGGCGAAAAGCTGATGATGGAAATGGTCGGCCTGGACCGCGCCGCCCGCGACGGAATAGATGTCTTGATCGCCATCGTTGTTGATGTCTCCGAAAGCGATGGCGTGGCCTTTTTGGAGTTGGCCGAAACCACCCGAAGTCGTGACTTCCTGAAAGCGCTGCCCGCCGTCATTCCGAAACATCCGATTAGGAATCAGCATGGAGAAACTAGGATCGCCCGTGCCACAATACACATCGAGGAATCCGTCGTTATCGAGGTCGCCGAAATTGATGCCCATCGTCTGAATGATTTTGTTCATGCCCATCTGGCGGCTTACATCGGTGAACGTGCCGTCGTGGTTATTGTGATACAAATGCGCCTTCTGGCCTGATGTAGGCATGTGCATATAATCCGCTGCAATGTCGCCTACATCCTGCACACCGTAACCGCAGACTAAAATGTCGGCCCAACCGTCGTTGTCGTAATCGAAAAACGCGCAACCGAAACTTTGCCCTGGATCGATGATATTCGCCTCATCGGATACGTCGGTGAAATAGCACCCGCCGCGCGGGACAGTGTACGGTCCACCCGGTCCGTCATTGCGAAACAAGACCGGCGGACCGTCACGCCGAGAAAGCAACAGATCGGGACGGCCATCATGATTATAATCCGCGCTGACCACGCCTTTGAAAAAACCGACTTTATCTAGTCCCACCGCCGCCGCGCACTCGGTGAAAGTGCCGTCGTGGTTATTGTGATACAATTCACATGGCTTGTTATCGCCGCCGGCAGATTCGTTGCCGATAAAAAGATCGAGCCAGCCGTCCCCGTCAAAGTCGAACCAGACTGCCGCTTGAGAGGGGAAGAATCGCATCAGGCCCGCTTGCTCCGTGACATCGGTGAACGTGCCGTCGCCGTTATTGCGCAGCAGAGACATCGGATAGTGACCTTCGGAAGAGAGCCAGGCCCCGCGCATGACCAAGACGTCCACCTTGCCGTCGTTGTTGTAATCGCAACTGATCATGCTCAGCCCACCCATTTCGCCGACTAAGCCCGCTTGTTCTGTGCGTTCGGTGAAAGTGCCGTTTCCATTATTGTGGAAGAAACGCATCTGATCGTGCGAACCCCAAGCCGACACCATCACGTCGAGGAACCCGTCGCCATCGAAGTCTTCCAAGACGAGACCGCCGGCAAGCGTATCAACATCCAATCCCACCGCCTCTGCGACGTCAGGAAAGGGTTTGATATCGTAGTCCGACGCGAAGTATTTCGGCTCGATCAGAAAGCCTGGCGGAACCTTGGACGGATATTCGCCGAGCGTCGAATACGCGATATTCAAGAGCCATCTCGCGCGCAGATCGCCCGGACGCTTTGTCAGCATATCCGTCAACACCGCGATTGCATCCCGAGAACCGCGCGGCTTCGTGTGAATGCCTTCACCGTGGATGGGAAAGATGCAGGAATCGGGATTATGGTTTGAACAGCAATTTTGCTGTTCGCCCATGCGCAGGTAGCAAAGCGCTTTATTGATCGACAATTGCACGCCCAGCTTTTCGTCGACCGCGACATGCTCGGACGCGAAGATGCGTTCGACGTCTGCATACCGCTCCAGCGCGCTATCGTAGTCTCCCGTCTCAAGGAGAGCCTGCCCCAAGCGCATCAGCGTCACCACGCGATCGCGGTCTCCAGTGGCCGTAGCGAGTTGTTGCTGGTAAGCCGCAATCTGCTCGCTCGCGCGAAACGGATTCTGCATCGGGTTTTGCTCTTTGCTGATCTTATCCAGCAACGCGGACATCTTCAAATTCGAGGGAAAAGTGACGCGCTGGACGCCAGCGTCAGCAAAAACTGAATACGGCGCGGCGACCATCCCTGCCGCGACGAGCATTGCACCGAACGCGGTTCTGACCGGCTTATTCACACGCCAAATAGCGGCAACGGTACAACAACGGTCAAGTACACGGGGTAGCTTCGGCATGCGTTGAACAAAAACCCTCCGCCGACCGATGAAATCTCTTCGGGATTACCTGCCGAACGGCGTGGCGAACAGCGTTCGTTAATCCGTGAACCGCTCACCCCATCCGTGCATTCAGAATTCGAATACACGCGCACGGACCCATACGGACACAAAAAAGCCCGCCGGCGAGGGCGGGCTGACAACCCACTCAATAAAAATTATTTCTTCGACCGGAGACGGCCGATCGCTTCGTCCATCAGCGCGAAGGGCCAGGCGCATTTCTTCGGGTTGATGTCGACCCAGACATTCCAGATCAGAGCGTCCGCGAGTTCGTCGTTGGTCAGACGGCGCACTTTCGCAGTCTCTTTCAGGTAAAGGGTGCTGACGACTTGGTCCACGGTCAGGCCGCAATCTTGCGCCATCTTCTCGATCTCTTCGATTGGGTAAGGGAGGTCGGTGCCGTGATGGTTCTTTTCCATGCTTCTTTTATCGGCGTCCCGAGGGGGCGATTAAGCGACCATACTGCAAATTCATTAAAAAAATAACGTGAATTCGATCCGATTTCGCTTGTTTTAAGGAAAACCGAATAGACTCGTTAAAATTCGAAATGGTCTTGCTGGGCAGATGCCGCCTAAGCTGTTCTCCTTCATGCCCCAGACCTCGCGTCGCACGGCCCGTTTCACCGAGTCACTGATCCGCGAAATGACGCGCGTGGCCATGCGTCACGCCGCGATCAATCTGTCTCAGGGCTTTCCGGAGTCGGATCCTCCCGCGAAGTTGATTCAGGCGGGAAAAGACGCGATGGACTCGGGCCGTCACCAGTACGCGATCACCTGGGGTGCACCGGAATTGCGGGCCGCGCTCGGCGCCAAGTTGCGCCACTTCACGGGGTTGCCCGTGGACGAGGAGCGCGAATTGGTCGTCACCTGTGGCGCGACCGAAGCGATGCTCGTCGCAATGATGACCGTTTGCGATCCCGGTGATCGCGTGGGTATGTTTTCGCCTTTTTACGAAAACTACTCGGCCGATGCCATCTTGTGCGGAGCCACGCCGGTTCATCTTCCCCTCCAACCTCCGGATTTCACTTTCGATCCCGCCGCCGCGCGCGAGCTATTCGCCAGTGGACTGAAAGCCTTCGTGCTCTGCAATCCGAGCAATCCCTGTGGCCGTGTTTTCACGCGCGAGGAGCTGCGGCAGTTGGCCGCGTTGGCTGAAGAGTTCGATGTCTTCATCATCACGGATGAAGTCTACGAACACATCGTGTATCCACCGCACGAACACGTGTACTTTGCGACGCTGCCGGGAATGGCGAAGCGCACCCTCTCCTGCTCGTCGCTTTCCAAGACCTTCGCGATCACCGGCTGGCGCATCGGCTACGTGCACGCGCCGCCGGAAATCATCAGTCAAGCCCGCAAGGTTCACGACTTCCTGACCATCGGCGCCGCCGCACCGCTCCAACACGCGGTCGTGACCGCACTGCAATTTCCCGACAGCTATTACCGGGAGCTGATGGAAGAGTATCTCAACCAGCGTGACATTCTCCTCGGTTACTTGGATCGCACGGGTCTCACCTACACGAAACCTCAGGGCGCCTACTTCGTCATGCTGGACGTGTCACCCTTTGGTTTCACCAGCGACATCGAATTCTCTCACTGGATGGCGAAAGAAATCGGCGTCGCGCCTGTACCCGGCTCGGTTTTCTTTCCGTATCCAGAAAATCGATTCGTGCGACTGAACTTCGCGAAGAGGCCGGCGACGTTGCACGCGGCGGGCGAGCGGTTACTGAAATTGAAGCAGGGGTGAGTTCGAAAGGAGCAGCGTTCGTCGGAACGCGGCGACGTTTAACACCGCCGCGAACTGGCGTCCGCGGAATCTTACCCTCTCGCTAGCTCGTAGCTGCGCGCCTTAGCGCGCGAACTTTGCGTGGGAAAATAGAATTCCTGTCGTAAAACGAAAGGCGACGTCGCATCCGCGCGTCAAGACGCGCAGCTACGGGAGAGGCCAATCCATGGGATTTCGCGTTCTAAGGATCGCTTTGAGATTCGCCGACGAGCACATTTGAGCGAAGCTTTGGCATGCCTCCTCTGCGCGCGGGTCGTTTCTATTTAAAACGCCGGACTGGATCTACGCACGAGCTCCAGTAATGCTATTCTGAATACTCCGCCCAGCTCGAGCTGGTTTCAGTGATCCGGATCCGCTCCAGTTTCACCTCCTGCGGGACGCGATAGGGGCTGTCCGGAGCAGGGCTGACTTGCGCGTCGGTCAACCGTCGCTTGACCTCGTCGAAAATAATTTTGGCCATCACTTCGCTCGTCGGATCGACGTTAGGGAACACCACAATCCGCTCCTTGTACGCCTGTTGATACATCGGAAGATTTGTATCCGCAGAGTTGAGACAGAGCGCGTGGTCCCATGAATCGATGAACGCATAAACGGCCTGCTTCAGGGCCTTGAAGTCGCAGACCATGTCGTTTTTGTCCAACGTTTCCGCGACCAAGACGATCTCCACCGTGCGACTATGGCCATGCGGAAAACGGCAGCGGTCCGGGTGCTTGAACAGGATGTGCCCGTTTTCGATTTCGAAGGATTTGCAGATGCGGTAGGGCATGATTTGAAAAGACGAAGCGATGAAGGCTGGAGGATGGAGAGCGGTCTTTAGCTCGCGAAGAATTTCACGATTTTGCGCAAGCTAGCAGCGAGGGCATCGATCTCGGCAGGGGTATTGTAAACGTAGAAGCTCGCGCGGGTCGTGCTGGCGAGTCCCAGCTTTTTCATCAGCGGTTGATTGCAATGATGGCCGCCTCGTAGAGCGATGCCGTCCTGGTCGGCGAAGGTGACGACGTCGTGAGCATGCACATCGCGAAAGGCAAAGCTCACCAAACCGCTGCGCTTTCCGCGCGGCCCGAGAATGCGAATCCCAGGGACATCGCTGAGCACGCTCAACGCGTGGGCAGCCAACGCGTAATCGTGCTTTGCGATTTCAGCCCGCGTCAGCGTTTCGATGTAGTCGATCGCGGCATGAAGTCCGATGGCATCCGCCACGTTCGGCGTGCCCGCTTCGAACCGCTCCGGCGAAGGTTTCCAAGCGCTTTGTTCATATTCGACGCGGGAAATCATGCCTCCGCCGGTCTGCCAGGGCGGCATCGTATCCAAAAGTTCACGACGGCCGTAAAGCACGCCAATGCCGGTCGGCCCGGCCATCTTATGCCCCGAGAACGCGAGAAAATCGCAACCAATCGCCTGCACGTCGAGTGGCTCATGACCGCTGGATTGAGCCGCGTCGACCAACGTCACCGCGCCGACCGCGCGCGCACGCGCACACAGATCCGCGATGGGGTTGATCACGCCGAGCGTGTTGGAAATATGGGTGAACGCGAAGAGCTTCACCTCAGGCGTGAGGAGTCGATCGAGCATGCTGAGATCGAGCCCTTCCTCAGCATCGTCACCACGCACCGGCACGTAGCGCAACGTCGCACCCGTTCTCTGGGCCAACACTTGCCACGGCACGAGGTTGGAGTGGTGCTCCATCTCCGTGATCAAAATCACATCTCCCTTTTTCACGTTGGAGATGCCCCACGTTTGCGCGACCAGGTTGATCGCTTCGGTGGTGCCTCGTGTGAAAACAATTTCTTCGTGCGCCGCCGCGTTTAAAAATTTCGCCACGCGAACACGCGCCGCTTCGTAACCATCGGTCGCGCGCATCGACAAAGCGTGGAGACCGCGATGAACGTTGCTGTTGTCGCGCTCGTAATACGCGGTGAGCGTATCGATCACGGCGCGCGGTTTATGTGTCGTCGCCGCGTTATCGAGATAGATCAGCGGATACGGGCCGACCCGTTGATGAAGAATTGGAAAATCTTCGCGCACCTGAGCCCACCCGCGCGTGGGTAAGGCATAAGGCGCGATCGTGGCGCGTGCGGTCGCTGAAGCACTCATGATTTTGTCTCCGGCTGGCTGAGCGCATCAATCGTCGCGTGCCAGGAAAGCGTGGCGCACTTGATGCGCGCGGGATACGCATGCACGCCGGCGAATGCAGCGAGTTCGTTGAACTCGTCGGGCGCAGCGCCTGTTTTCACGATGTCTTGAAATTGGGCAAAGGCGCTTTGCACTTCAGCCGCGGTTTTGCCTTTCACTTGAGTGGTCATGAGCGAAGCCGAGGCTTGCGAGATCGCACAGCCGGCGCCTTCGAAAGAAATGTCTCCGATGCGAGCGCCGTCCATCCGGAGGTACACGGTGCATTGATCGCCACAGGTGGGATTATCGCCGCTGGCGACGCGAGTCGCATTGGGCAATTTGCCTCGATTGCGTGGGCGCTTGTTGTGATCGAGGATCACAGACTGATAGAGATCGGTTAGATCGCTCATGATCGGCTGGCACCCTAGCAGGCCGGGCCTGAAAGGCAATGCCTCACGCCCGAGCGTGAAGTGGCGGCGTTTTCGAAAAACAACTTACGGAATCTTCAACTCCATCCCGATTCGCAACGGATCGTCTTTGCTTTTCAAGATATCCCGATTCGCCTCGAAAATCTGCCGCCACTTCGAACGGCTGCCATAGTAGCGCTGCGCGAGCGAATAAAGGGTGTCGCCCTTCACAATGGCATGACGGCGGCCACTCGCGGGCGCGGCCGTTGCGGTGGTGTTGCGCGAGGCGGGACTCGTTGCGATGGGCGCCGGCGTGGGCGCGCGAGCGGCGCTGCTCGTTACCCGAGAAGGCGGCGTGAGATTTTCTGCCGTTTCGGTGTTCTCGGCTGTAGCGGAGCTGCGGCTTGGCCCGGCGGAAATCGGTGATTCTCCCGCCGGCTGAGCCGGACCGCTTGTTTCGGTGATAGAATCGTCCGCGGCGCCGAGACCATTATCGGGCCGTTTTCGATCGGTCAGCATGCCTTTCAACCGCACATTTTGCGCCTTCAAATCCTCGTTCTCCTGGCGCAAGCGTTGCACCACATCGCTCATGTCGAAGCGTTCCATGTTATCCATGGGTTGTGCGGGCAACGTTCTCGCGAAATCGCGGGTTGCCGCATCAATGCGTTGGCGAACCAGGTCCGACTGGGGACTATTCGGCTTCAACTCGCGATAGCGGCGATAATGATAAATCGCGGCAATCGGGTCGTGCATGTGATTCTGGTAGAGCAACCCAAGTTCAAGATGGGACTCGGGAGAATTGTTCAGCCCCCGGTGCTCAATCACTTTTTGAAACTCGCTCAACGCTTCCTGATCGCGGCCCTGGCGCTGCAGTTCCTTGGCTCGACGGTAGTCCGCGTCGTCCACTTCCGCGGTGAAAGGAGTATTATCCGCACGGTCGCACCCTCCCCCAAACAAGGTCACCCCGAGGGCGAGCGCGCCAAGGAAAAGGAAACGTGAGCGGATCTTCACGGAAAAGGGTTTGAACGGAAAATGGGAGATCCATAAATTCGGCAACCGTCCTTCCGACTCAACCCTAAATGGCCATCGACCCGAAATCCGCCCTCAGCCGCGCTCGCGATTGCATTCGCACCGAAATCGACGCCTTGGAGGCGACTGCCAAGCACTTAGACGCTGAATTCGTCCGAGTGGCCGAGGCGATCGATGGCGCCGCCCGAGCCGGGAGAAAACTGATTTTCAGCGGAGTGGGGAAATCGGCTCACATCGCCGAGAAACTGGTGGGGACTTTCAACAGCACTGGCGTTTCGTCGTGCTTCCTGGACGCGACCCAGGCGTTGCACGGGGACCTCGGTTTGGTCAACGAGGGCGATGTCGCCATCGCACTGTCGAATAGCGGTCAGTCCGAGGAAATTCTGCGCTTGGTGCCTGTGCTCAAGCGGTTTGGCGTACGCATCATCGCGTTGACGAGTCAGGCGGACTCCGACCTCGCGCGACTGGCCGAACTCCGTCTGATCTACCGCGTCCCGCGCGAAGCCTGTCCGCTCAAACTCGCTCCAACCGCGAGCACCACAGCGGCGCTCGCGCTCGGCGACGCGCTCGCGATGGTGCTCCTGGAAAACCGAGGGGTGACGCGCGAAGATTTTGCCCGGTATCACCCAGCCGGAAATTTGGGTCGGTTGTTGCTGTTAAAAGTCAAAGACATCATGCGCCAAGGCGACCGGCTTCCCGTGATGGACGAACGCGGCACGCTGCAAGACGCCATCCTCGCGATGACCAAGGCGAAGTCAGGGAGTATCGCCCTTATCAAAAGCAAGGGCGGAAAACTGACCGGAATTCTGACCGACGGCGATTTTCGCCGGAGTGCGTTAACCGGCCCTGATTTCCTGCAGCACCCTGTCTCCGAATTCATGACGCGAACGCCAAAAACGATTTCGGAAGACGCGCTCGGCGTCGACGCACTGCGGATGTTTGAACAGCACAAAATCGACGACCTCATCGTGGTGAATCGCAAAGGACACCCAATCGGTTTGGTCGACGGCCAAGACTTGCCTAAGTTCAAGTTTGTGTGATCGGCCGCTCTGGAAGCGCGGACATTCTTGTCCGCACCTCAATGCGCGAAGCGCGCCGAGCCGCATCCTCGTTCTTTCGGGAATTTGTTCAGTGCGAGCTTCGCTCGAAGAAAGGGTGCGGACAAGAATGTCCGCGCTCCCAGGGGAGAAGGAAAAGCGCCCCCTTAAATGCATAGTTTAACCTACCCTAATAGCGCCCTCCCCGCGTCCTCCGCATTTGATTTTCAGCCCTTCAGCCTTCAGCTTTTCCGCCTTTTCATACCATGTCCACGCCTCCGCCGTTTGTTTATCAAGATCCTTTTCCGCTCGGAGCGGACGAGACGGAATATCGTCTTCTCTCCAAAGAAGGCATCTCGCTGGCGCAATTCGACGGGCAGGAAATGCTGAAGGTAGAACCCGAGGTGCTCTCGTTTCTCGCACAACAGGCGTTGCGTGATTGCTCGTTTTTGCTGCGCTCGAAGCATCTCAAACAGGTTGCCGCGATTCTCGACGACCCGGCGGCTTCCGCCAACGATCGCTACGTTGCGCTCACGCTTTTGAAAAACGCTGAGATCGCCGCGGAAGGCATTTTGCCTTTTTGCCAAGACACCGGCACCGCCATCGTCATGGCAAAGAAAGGCCAGCGCGTCTGGACCGGCGCCAACGATGCCGAGTGGATTTCCCGCGGTATCCACGAAACCTATACAAAGGAAAATCTTCGGTATTCGCAAACCGCCGCGCTCGATATGTTCAAGGAGGTGAACACGGGCACCAATCTCCCCGCGCAGATCGATCTCTACGCCACGCCGGGCGAAGAATATAGTTTCCTCTTCGTCGCCAAAGGCGGCGGATCAGCGAACAAGACCTATCTGTTCCAGGAGACCAAGGCCCTCCTAAATCCCAAAAGCCTCGATGCATTCTTCGCCGAGAAACTGAAATCTCTCGGGACCGCGGCATGCCCGCCTTACCATCTGGTTTTTGTGATCGGAGGGACGAGCGCGGAAACGTGTTTGAAGACGGTGAAGCTCGCGTCGACCAAGTACCTGGACTCGCTGCCGACCACGGGCAACGAAGGCGGACGCGCGTTTCGCGATCTCGAATTGGAAAAACGCGTGCTGCAAATCGCCCAGGAATCCGGCATCGGCGCGCAGTTCGGTGGAAAATATTTTGCGCTCGATGTCCGCATCGTCCGGCTCCCCCGTCATGGCGCGAGCTGCCCCGTCGGTCTGGGCGTCTCGTGCAGCGCCGATCGCAATATCAAAGCCAAGATCACCCGTGACGGGATTTTCCTCGAGAAACTCGAAACCAATCCCGGGCAATTCGTCCCTGCAAGCGAACGGACTTTGAAGGACGACAAGATTGTGCGCATCGATTTGAACCGTCCGATGCCAGAGATTCTTCACGAACTCTCTCAACACCCAGTGACGACTCGCGTGGCCTTGAACGGAACGATCGTGGTGGCTCGCGATATCGCGCACGCGAAGTTGAAAGAGCGCCTCGACGCCGGCCAAGGTCTGCCGGAATACTTTAAACAGCATCCCGTTTACTACGCGGGCCCGGCGAAGACGCCGAAAGGCTACGCGTCCGGCAGCTTCGGTCCGACGACGGCGGGACGGATGGACAGCTACGTTAACCAGTTTCAATCAGCCGGCGGATCGATGGTGATGATCGCGAAAGGCAATCGCAGCGCGCAAGTGACGACCTCGTGTCGCGAACATGGCGGCTTTTATCTCGGCAGCATCGGCGGCCCGGCTGCGATCTTGGCCAAGGACAACATCAAGAAAGTGGAAGTCCTCGAGTATCCCGAGCTCGGCATGGAAGCGGTGTGGAAAATCGACGTCCAAGATTTCCCTGCTTTCATTCTGGTCGACGACAAAGGCAACGACTTCTTCGCCAACGGCTGCGGCGCGTGCTTGCCGGCGGCAAAACACTGAAGGCGGAAAATGCCCGGAACCGCGCGCAACCAGCCGCTTAGTAACTGAAGAAGGCGCCCCGGCTGAAACTTTTCACACTCGGCGCGCCCTTGGGCGTGGTTTTCGCGAGATTCGTATCAAAAATAATATTACGAGTCGGCGTAAGGTAGTTTGAACCGCGATAGGCACCGGTGAAGTATTTAGAGTCGAAAAGACGGCCCAGTGAACCATTGAGCGTTACCGTTTGCCCCGTCCAGTTCTCTAAATAACGCACGAGATTCTGCGCGCCACCGCTGGTGGCCGGAGAGGTCGCCGTGGCTAAAGTCGTCGGCGTATTGCCAGTCATTATTCCGGCGTTGATCGTAACACTACCTGAAGCCATACGGCTCGCCGCGAGTTGTGTCGAGTTAGCATCGTTCCACCCTGCAGACAGGGCGGTGATCGTATCCGCTAAAATCACACTGGGGTTATTCGGAGTCGCGCTGTTATAGTCGCCTTGAATATAAAGAGGGCCATTCGTCGCCAATGTAAATCCACCCGCTTCACTGGAAGCAGTCGCTGCTTTGGCGGGCGTGCTCTGAGCATTGATTACGCGAATGGCATTTGTTCCGGTCGATGCGCCGGTTTGATTGACGTAAACAACACCCTGAAAATTGTCGTCATTCGCAAGGGCAGACAACTGACCGATGTCAACATTAGTCACGGTCACGTTCTTTCCCTCGCGCTGATCATACATCGTAGCCGGGGTAGTCGATATAGCATTAGTATAACTTGCTGGAGCATCAACGAGTGATCCATCTGCTGCAAATTCCTTCACCGACACGGATTTACCATCGGCACTGACCGTAACGATCACACTCGCCATATTATACAACCGAACGTTTGAGATGGTTGAATCATCTTGCTGAGTGCTCGGAGCGGTTGGGTAGTCCACCGAATTGAAAGTCCCAAGTGTTCCATCAGCTTTGTAAAGTTGCGGCGGAGGAGTGATGATTGCCCGATAGACATCGTTCGCGTTCGCGAAAAGCGAAGGACTGTTCGTTAAAGCGCTCGAGACATCGAGACCTCCAAGAAAATTAGTCGGGGCCTGAGCTTGGGTCAATTGAGATGCTTCTGAAGTCTTGAACACCGGCGCGGTGATTGTTGTACCCACTAAGGTTGGCTGATAATAGGGGCTCGGCTCGAAGTAACTCGTGTTCCCTCCGGAATCTTTATTGAAATATCCTGTCACCGTAACGTTTCCGAAGATATTTAACACGACGTTCGTAGGCGTGGTGGTTGAATTGGCCGCGCCCATGTAGATACTGCCGTTTACTGCGATATCGCCCTTGATATCAAAACTTGTGCCAGGCGTCATCTCCATGTCGCCTTGATAGAAAAGTCCTTTCTGGAGGACGGTGTACACCGAGTACACCATCTGGCGACCGACCTTCATGCTTTGCAGTCCATACTTGCTCCAGCTCGGTGGAGGCACGACCTCAACCATGGCGGTTAGATAATAGTTGGTGCCATTGTTTTTAGTATGACCGATTGGTCCTAAAATTTTGTCGGCCGTATTAAAAATCAGAGATCGCCGCACCTGCCACTTATTAGCCGCAGTGTATGGATTGGTGGGATCCGTTGCATCAGGCCGAAACTTTGGCAGAAACGTGTCACGTAACGTCGTGGGCTGCCCAAGAGTCGCAACCGCAGTTGACACGCCGGAAGTCCCTGAACCATCGCTGTAATCTAAAAAGTTAGCTGAAATCGTCGACGGAACGACATCGATATTTTTGTTGGTCGTGACGGCGGTCTTAAATTGATAGTAGATTTCCTCTAATTCGGACTCCGAAATAGCGCGTTCAATCCCTCGTCCCTCGTTTACCTTCTCAAGGCGGTAAGACTGGATGGCGGTAGCGATCAGGCCACCAATGATCACTACCAAACCGGCGGTGACCAGGACAACTGTGATCAGAGCACTGCCCTGTTTACGTGCGGAACGTTTCATAACGAACTACTGGTTCTCGAAAGGGGAGGTTCTCTAACCATCGAAGATTGTCGTCGTCGGCATCGTCGTGGTTGTCGTCGACGTTGTCTTGACGGTGGTGGTGGTCGTGGTCGCAGACGTCGTGGGCTTTGTCGTGGTGGAGCTGACCGTCGTCGTCGGCACAGAAGTTGTGGTCGCGATCGACGTGGTCGCCACTGTCGTCGTCGATGTCGGCATCGTGGTCGTCGATGTCGTGGTGGTGGTCGGTTTTGTCGTCGTTGAAGAGATAGAACTGGTTACCGATGTAGACGGCTTCGTCGTGGTCGATGATGTCGTAGTTGTAACCGTGCTGGTCGTCGACGGCTTCGTCGTGGTCGACGTGACAGATGTAGAAGGCTTGGTCGTAGACGTCGTACTTGCGGTCGTGGAAGCCTTCGTCGTGGTGCTGGTTTTTGTGGTCGTAGCCGACGTGGATGGTTTCGTTGTACTCGTCGTCGTGACGGATGTAGATGGTTTCGTCGTCGTACTAAGTGTCGTCGTGGCCTTCGTCGTGCTTGCGATGGTTGAGGACGTTACGCTCGAAGTGCTTGCCGTTGTAGTGGAGCTAAGCGTCGTCGTCGCTTTAGTCGTGGTAGGAGTCGATGTCGTCGTCACCACGACGACAGAACTAGTCGGCTTTGTTGTCATGGAAGACAGAGTCGTTGTCGCCGTGCTTGTCGCAGTCGTACTCACCGAACTGGTCGAGGTCGTCGAAGATGTTGTGGTCGTGACCGAGGTTGTTGAGATCGTCGTCGGTATACTTACGGCGTACAGCGATGTGGTGGCGAAGCCGACAGCGCCCGGTGTTTCTGCTTTAGAGACTAACTCGCCTGTCGAATCATTGCTCGTGTAATAGGCATCACGCCCTCCGAGAAGAAGTTTTTCCATCGGAGACGCGTCTTTCAAATAGGAGACCCCCCAAGCCAAAGCGTGATCAGGGCTCGTCGCGTTAGTCGTGTCACGAAACATGCCCAGGTGGGCCGGATTTATATTAACGGAAAGGACTGTCTGGGTAGTGGAGGCCGTGTTTTCATACCACACGAGTTTGCCTGGAGCCGTGGTGGGATTGGTCGCGTCCGGGATGACTTGATAACGCCGAGCACGTTGAAAATAAACCGCATTGCCAGAGGCCAACTGGGCACTCGGAATGTACGTCGAGAACTGGGCAGGATCTGTCCATCCGTTCGCGTTCATGATCGCCGTTTGGAGCGACTCGCTTAAAGTCAAATCGACGTTCACGTCGGTTCCAGGCGACGGAAGAGGATTCGGCGACATCGCGGCAATTTGAACCCCAAAAGTACCAAAGGACGGGCTGTCCATCATCACATAGTCTCCCACCGTCGGTCGAACGGACGCCGGCAGTGTTACACTGAGGGAAGTCAGGGCGTAGGTTGCGTCCGCCGATGTATGACTGAGTGCATTCCCTAAATTAACCCGATAGTCAATCTGCGCGTACCATTGGCCATTGCTGTCGCTCTGCTGTGGAGAGCTATATGTAACAGGATTGACCGGCCAATTGGGGTGGGCTGCAACGTAGGCCGTCATGTCAGCCGGCAGAGCTCCGCTATTGTCAGGACTCACCGACGCGGCTGAAGAAATTTCTCGAGCGAGGTGGTCTTGAATTTTGCGCGTGGTCCGAAGGGCGTTGTCGGCGCTGCTCGACTTATAATAGGACCGCATCGACATGGTAAAAATAGCTCCCACGCCGAGCACGACGATCAGCGATATCGCTGCCGCGAGTAAAACTTCGACTAATGTGAAGCCGGCTTTTTTGCGGAAAAGACTCATGTGGTAGGATCGTTCGCGTTTTTCCACAAGCGAGCAACTGTCAACGTTTCGATCTTTTGTTGCCCATTAACAGTGAAAAGGATCGTGAAGGTGGCCGACAACATATCGGTGGGCGTTGTCCCCGTGGCCGTACCGTTCGAGAGCGAAAAAGGATAGCTGGTCTGCACGTAGTTTACCTGCCTGAAAATCGTTGCGGTGACCGCGCTGCTGTCTGTCCCGCCGAGCGTGACAACAAGTCCGTTCGCATCACCTACCGCACCATTCCAACTGAGGCCGGTCCCCGTGCCATACTGACTGGTCGTGGTTCCGGTTGGTTGCCAAATCGAGTTGGCCAACAACTGCGAGGGATTTGTCTGATCAAGCGGATTAGAACGCGTGAATTGGTCCCCGAATGTCACCAACATAGCCCGCGCATTATCGCTATGTCGCGTCAACAATGTGAGCTTATACACCGACATCAATACGTCGAGAATGCCGGCGGCGATGATAAAAAGGACGAACGTCGCAATCAACACTTCGAGCAAAGTCATGCCCTTGCGGCGCCGTTTGGGGTGAGCGACGGGTGACTCTCCTCCCTGACATGGAGATATATAAACGCTATACATTGGCTAAAGAGGTAACGGCGCGCAGTGGAAAGAATTGCTTTCTCGCTCGCAACGTAAAACGCCTGATCGGCCAGTTTGATCGTTTCTTTACGGAATCTGTAAAAGAAAGGCTCGAAGAAGTTACACAAAGCGCCAACCGTTCCGATTTACCCCCAAGGTCATCCACGATTATGAGTTACTCCCGCGGCAAGCTACGTTTTGGCGAAGACGAAAACCTCTTTGTACTCTTACGCGCTCGCCGAATGCTACAACGCCATGATGCCGATCTCGCTGCTTTCGATTGCACCCAAGACGCGCCCGATGAGCTTGTGACCGCGGTCGTGCCCGCCCGTAACGAGGAATCGACCGTTGGCGACGTCGTCCGCGAATGTAAGAAATACGCCCGCTATGTTATCGTCGTGGAGGGAGGCTCGACCGATAAAACGGTTCAGGCCGCGACCGAGGCGGGCGCCGAAGTGATTAGAGACCCGGGTTTGGGCAAAGGCGCTGCGTTGCGACTGGCTGTTGAATATGTCAACACTCCGATTGTCGTCTTTGTCGACGCGGACGGGTCACATGATCCCATTGATATTCCTGTACTGGTTGCGCCCATCAAAGCCGGCATGGCCGATCACGTCACCGGCTCGCGCCTGCTCGGCGGCTCCGACGAATTACATGGCGGCGGAGACGAGTTTCTACGATTGGCCGGGTCCGCATTCATCACCTATTTGATCAATCGGCGTTTTCACTCGAGACTTTCGGACTCGCAAAATGGTTTCCGCGCGATCCGTACAGATGTGTTTCGAGAACTTCATCTGCGTTCGCGGCACACAACGATCGAAATGGAGATGATTATGGCCACTCTTCTCGCTCGGTACCGCATGGCCGAGGTGCCGACCCACGAACGGCCGAGAGCAGCCGGATATTCCAAGATTTCTCTGCACCGGCCCAGCATTTGGGCTTCCTATGGATGGCGTCTGCTTGAGGGGCTTTGCCGCCGCCGCAAAATCCAAGGCGTTGCGGCCTCACCGGTCCGCGCTAATGCCTGAGACGCGAATCCCGTAGTCGTTTTACCATGCAACCACGGACGGTGCACGGTGCGGTTCACCGCACGCCAGCCGAAGTCAGTACTTTTTGGCTCTCATGACGAATTTCAATGATGCGGTCGTCGGCGTTTGGGATGGTCATGATGCCGGAGCGGCCTTGATGGTCGATGGCGTTGTGCAGCTTGCGCTCAACGAAGAGCGACTTAGCGGACGCAAGCTCGATGTCGGAATGCCGGTTCGCGCGATCGCCGCGATGCGTGAAGCCGCCGGCAATCGCTCGATCACCTGGGCAATCACAACATCCGACTTCGCCAAAGCACTTACCCGGACGTTTCCTTCGATGAAGGAAAATTATTACAAACTTCGGCGCCGCCTGGTCCCGCCTGGTCCACTCCACGGATTGAAGTTAAAATCCAAATATGTTCTGACCCAACTGCCCACGAACAACCTGCTTCGGCGTCGGGCCAAATCGTGGTTCAGCTCTGCCCTTAAAGTTCCGGTCAGTCGTATTCAGTTAGTGGATCATCACGCTGCCCATGCGGCTTCGGCTGCATTTTGGCCCGAGTGGTCGGGTGATGCGAATATCGTCACGCTCGATGGCATCGGAGATGGTGAATCGGGTTCGATCTGGTTTTGGTCCGAATCCGCACAACAGCTAAAAAAGCTGAGTTCGATTCCCGGCAGCGCTTCGCTTGGCTTGTTCTTCGAGCATGTCACCAACGAGCTGCAGATGCGTCCATTGGAAGACGAGGGCAAGGTCATGGCGCTCGCTACTTTCGCCGCTGAAATCCCGAACGCTTCGAATCCGTTCTTGAAATGGTTCTCGCTTGGCAAAGACAGCCGGGGATTGCCGGTCCTTTCTTGTTCGATCAAGCCCGGTAAAATGGCGCGTGCCGTCGCGGACGTCATCTACTGCACTCCGCGCGAGCAGGTTTGTAAAATGGCGCAGCAGACCTTGGAGCATCTCGTGCCTCGGTTTTTTCAACAGGTCGCGGCAGCGACGGGGTGTGGAAATTTTGGATACGCGGGTGGGGTCGCGTCGAACATCAAAGTCAATCGACTCATTCGCAACACACCGGGGATTACCAAGCTGAACGTCTGTCCGGCCATGGGCGACGGCGGCCTCGCGTTGGGTGCGGCTCTCTTCACCTGGCACCATTTGAGCGGCAAACGTCCCCAGCCTTTCGACGATTTTCGTCTGGGCTCGCCCAAAACAGATCTCGGGGCGGAAGCCGAAAAGATCGCCGAAAAAGCTGGCGCGCTGCTCCAACGTCCTGCCGACGTCGCTGAGCTGGCTGCGGAAAAAGTGGCGGCCGGCGAAATTGTGATGTGGGCCCAGGGGCGCATGGAGCTTGGCGCGCGCGCGCTCGGCGCACGGAGCATCGTCGCACGAGCTGACAGCATCAAAGCGCGCGACGATCTGAATTTGCGTTTGAAACGCCGTGTGTGGTTCCAACCGTTCTGCCCATCGATGCTTCTCTCCGAAGCAGGCCGCTTATTGAAAGATTATCATCCCGGTTCGGACGATAATTTTCATATGACCAATGGTTTTCTCACCAACGAAATTGGCCGAAGCTCTTTGGCGGGTGCGATCGGTCCCGACGGATCTTGCCGGCCTCAAATGGTGCGCGAAAATCCCGCTGAACCGTGGGCGCGACTCATCATGAAGGTTAAGGAATTGACCGGTACGGGTGCCGTCATCAACACCAGTTTGAATATGCACGGCAAACCCATGTCTGACGACGCCGACGGCGTGGTTGAAGCATGGATCGAAAGCGGAGTTCAACACCTCGCGCTCGGCTCGGCCTTTTTGTCTAAACGAAACTAGCAGCCCATGGAATCCGCCTCGCCGAAAAAAGAACCCGAAATCCGGTTTTCTTTCGCTTTACCAAAAAGCGGAGCCGTTTGGCTCTGTTTTGCCGTAACCGCGATCGCGATTGTCGCGGCGCTTATCTACATCGCCGGACATACCCAGGACGAGCAACGCAACTTAGTCCCGACGATGACCGTCCGGGCGATGAATGCCTGCTTAGTACTGAGCGTCGTTGGCCTCGCCTCGATCTGGAAACGCCTGAACGCCTTACTCACGCGTCGGATCATTTTAACGAGCATTGGCTTTCTCGTCGGAGGCTACCTCATCTGCGGCCTTGCACCGAAAACCAATCGCATCTTTTTCGACGAACATATTTACATGCAGATCGGCCAGTCGATTGCCCACACTGGCCGAGCTGAAGCAGCAAATTATGCCCGTGCCGAATATGGATCCTTCGAGATTTATAATGGCTGGATCAATAAGCAACCGAACGGCCACCCTTACGTTCTGAGCCTGCTGTATCGGATCGCCGGTGTTTCGTCGGATGTATCATTCTTTGTCAATCGAGCCTGGGTTGGGATCGCGGCGGCATCGCTTTACCTTGCGTTAACCCTAGTCCCCTGGCCTCTCCCACGAGGTTCCGGAGCATGGGCTGCCGCGCTCTACTGCTTGACTCCACTTGTGATGTGGTGGGGGCACACCGTTGCAGCCGAACCCGGCGCGGCTGGCTCTGCCGCTCTGGCGTTTTTGGCCGTGTGTATATTCGCACGATTATACGATTTCTCTGGATCGCAGAAACAGTCTCCCCTCGACGGGCTTTTCCTGTCCGGAACAATGGCCTTCGCCTGCTATTTTCGACCTGAGTCACTTCTCGTGTATGGGTTAGCCGCGGGCGTTTTATGGGCATCGGATCGCCGCTTTGTGGTCAACTTCAACGTCTATTCCGTCGTCGCTATTGCTTTTACGCTCACGATTCCGGAATTGATGCATGTCTGGTCCATGCATACGGAGGACTGGGGTGCGCGCGACGGACGGCGGTTTGCCTCAGACTTTATTCCAGCCAATCTCGCGAGCAACGCAGGCTATTTCGTCGATGGGCATTGGTTTCCGATCGCTGGGACGGTTTTCTTGATCGCTGGGTTGGTCTATCTTTTTAAGAATCGAGCCTCGTCTGCGCTGTCGTTACTTCTTTGGCTGGTTCCTGCTTGGGGAATATTCATTTTATTCTACGCGGGCGGATATCACTACGGCGCGAGTTCTCGCTATGGCGTTGTCTCATGCGCACCTATAGCCGTCGGCATGGGCATTGGCGCTGCCGGATTATGGCATATGTTAAAATCCCGGCCTGCCTGGCTTGCTCTGGTGTTCGGGGGGCTTGGGCTCAATTGGTTGAGTGCGATGCACTATGTGCCGTCGATCACACGCGAGTCCGCTGAAGCACGAGCCGACATCGATTTCGTTCACCGTGTTGCTCCCACGCTGCCGGAAGGGTGTTTGGTCATTTCGTGCAATCCCTGTATTTGGAATATCGAAGGAAGAAATTCGTCCCAGTTCTTCACTATCGAAGACATGGTCCGAACTCAACTGATCGAGTTGAGAAATCAGTATCCGGGCGGAATCTATGTTCACTGGAACTTCTGGGATAACGTCGAACCGACACTGGCAGAAGACGCACGAAAGTTAATCCACGATACATCCGCCCAGACAGTCGTTTCCACCACCTCCCAAGATCATTACCTAGCCATTCTGAGAGTGGATACCCCCGCTGCTATCGCTAAATTCGGCGGTACCGGAAAACCGGATACACATATTCAGCGGATCGATCCTCCCACGAGCGCTGCCACCGACACTTCGCACCCGCATTCGTCATGAGATCGCTTTACGCCTGGTCAAAGTTTGCTGCCCGCACCGCATCCGCAGCGGCTGGCCTCAGTCACCATCCTTTGAAGCTGATGTACGTGGTCACAAAACGTTGCCACTCGAAGTGCGTCTACTGCGACATTTGGAAAGCCAAGGATCAACCGGGCGGTCTGGATGGTGAATTGAATTTGGAAGAGATCCGCTGGGTCGCAAAACAGAATCCATTTTTTCAATGGATCGATTTCACGGGTGGTGAACCCACCGATCATCCTCATTTTGCCGAAGTCGTTAAGACCTTCGCCCAGGAGTGTCATGATCTCCTTTTGGTTCACTTTCCGACCAATGGGATCGCGACCAAAAAAATCGAAAGCACCGTCAAAGAATTGTCCACCTCGTTGCGGGCACGGCTCGTCGTAACCGTCTCAATCGACGGGCCTCCGGAGTTGAACGATCGGCTTCGAGGCATTCGGAACGATTTCGCGCACGCAGTGGATACCTTCGTCGCAGTGCGCAAATTGATCGGCTCAGAAAACACATTTGCCGGGCTCACCCTGCACGCTTTTTCGAAGACAACCGGCATCACGAGTTCAGAACTGGTTCAACAAACCTTCACTGCGATCAACGACGCTTTGAAATCACGCGGAGAGTCTCCCCTGCCCTGGAGTTCCTTGCATCTCAATATTCCGCACCTTTCGCAACATTACTACGGCAATACCTCAGCCCTCGAAAGCCAGGGATTTGGAGGACCGGAACACCGCATCGAAGTGGCAGCCGCTCTCAAATACGCTGCCGATCAGCATCGTAACGAAGGAACGTTCGCGATGCGTGCCTTGGAAAGAATTTACCGAGCTGAGGCGATGAAATACCTCCAGGTCGGCAAGACGGATATCGCGTGCTCGGCTCTTACTTTGACAACTTACCTTTCAGAAAAAGGCGAGGTCTACCCCTGCACCATTTGGAACAAACCTCTCGGCAACGTGCGAGATCACCATTTCGCGTTGATGCCGATTATCGAAGCTGCGCGGGAAAAGGGCGTCCAGAAAGCGATTCGCGCGCGAAAATGTCCCAATTGCTGGACGCCTTGCGAAGCCTATCCCGCGATCGCGGCCGCTCCTTTGCGGTCCATGATTTCGCTCGTTCGCGGGCATTAGTCACTCGCCCAGCGCCGTGACAATCACGGTGCGGGTGTGCGAATGGCGGCGGTGCTCCCAAAGGAAAATGCCCTGCCAGGTCCCGAGCTGCATTCGCTTTTCGGATACAGGCACTGTTTCGCTCGTGCGAGTCAGCGCCATCTTGATATGACTGGGCATATCGTCCGCGCCCTCCTGCGTGTGACGGAAGTGGGGATCGTCTTCGGGAACGAGCCGATTTAACCAAGCTTCCAAATCGGTGCGCGCCGTGGGATCCGCATTTTCCATCATCACCAGGCTGCAGCTCGTGTGCTGGCAAAAAATGCTAACCAGACCCGTGCTCAGACCGCTCTGCGCGACGATGCGAGCCACGTCATCGGTGATCTCATAGAGCTGCTGTCCGCGCGTTTCGATGCCGAGAGTTCGCTGGAAAACGATCATCGCCATGCTCACTCGAAGGTTAAAAAAAATCTCGCGCTAGTCGAGGGAGGGGAGCCGTTAACCCCCGCCCGCACCCACGCCGCCAGCACCCGCCTTTGTCATGCTCATCGGATCGAGTGCCTTGTCCAACGTGGCGGCGTCGAGCAGTTTTTCCGCCAGGACAACCTCGCGCAGCGTTCGGCCGGAGCGATGCGCTTCCTTCGCCACCTTCGCCGCCGCATCGTATCCGATAAATGGATTCAAAGCCGTCACCAACATGAGTGATTTCTCGACGAGTTCGCGGCAGCGCGCCTCGTCGGCTTCGATGCCTTGCACGCACCGCTCTGCAAACGTTCGCGCGGCGTTGCTCAAAATCTCCACCGACTCGTGCAGCGCATAGGCGATGAGAGGGATGGTCACGTTTAACTCAAAATGCCCATCGCGTCCACACGCAGCCACCACGCTGGAAAGCCCTTGCACGTACAGGCACGACTGCACGAGCATTTCGCTCATCACTGGATTCACTTTACCCGGCATGATCGAACTCCCCGGCTGCGTCGCGGGCAATTTGATTTCCTGCCAACCGCTGCGAGGTCCAGAGGCGAGGAGGCGAATATCATTGGCGATTTTACTCAGACTGGCCGCAATGGTCGACAGCAGGCCCGCGACCTCGACCGCATCGTCACGACCACCCTGCGCTTCGAAGTGGTTGCGCGCCTCGCGAAACGCGAGACCGGTCTCGGCATTCAGTTCCGAACAAACCTGGTTGGGAAATCCGGGATGACAATTGATCCCTGTGCCCACGGCCGTGCCTCCGATGGCCAGTTCGCTCAACGCCGCAATCCCGCGATCCACCCGTTCCACTGCTTTTGCGACCTGCATGGCATAGCCGGAGAATTCCTGCCCCAGCGTCAGCGGCGTTGCGTCCATCAGATGGGTGCGTCCGATTTTAACAATAGCTTGAAACGAAGTTGCTTTGGCAGCCAACGCGTCGCGAAGTTGAATCAAGCTGGGGCGCAGCCGTTCATGTAGTATTAAACTTACGGATACGTGGAGCGCAGTCGGAATGATGTCGTTCGAAGACTGACCGAGATTGACGTCGTCGTTTGGGTGAAGCGGGTTTCTCGACCCAATCGGCTTTCCTGTGAGCAGACTCGCGCGGTTGGCAATCACCTCGTTCATGTTCATGTTCGTCGACGTGCCCGATCCGGTCTGAAAAACGTCGAGCGGAAACTGTTCGAGCCATTGGCCGCCGAGGATTTCTTTCGCAACGGTCTGAATCACCGCGCTCTTCTCAGCGGAAAGGACGCCGAGTTTTTCATTGGCGCGGGCGCACGCGAGCTTCACCAGAGCCAAGCCGCGGATAAAGCCGACGGGCATGCGGTGCCCGCTGATCGGGAAATTCAAGACAGCGCGCTGCGTCGACGCGCCATAAAGTGCGGAATCGGGCACCGGCATTTCACCCATCGAGTCGCGTTCAGCTCTCATCAGGCGAGGCTACGGTGATCCGGTTAAAAAGCAAAAAAGCGAGCCGGTTAAGGCTCGCTCAAAGTGCTAATGGAATCCGATCGGATTAGAACTGAATCGCGGCTTCGCGACGCGAACTCTTCATCTCGAGGCGGCTGATCGCGTCGTAGAGAGCCTGATCATTGAAATGGCTCAAGCTGCGCTCACGCGACCGGGAGACCGTGCTGGAAGAATCCACCGCATCGTCATAGCCGGGTAAACTGAGCAACGCGACCAAACGGGCTCGGCGAGCTTCGCGAGGAGTTGGAACCTGGGAAAGCGGTTCAACGACGCGGGCAGGACGAATGTTGGTGTCGAGACGCGCGACGGTCTTATCGAAGAACGAACCCACCTGTGAGCTAGACAAAGAATCTTTCGCCGAAACCACGGCGAAACGAGCGTTCGGCGTCTCTGTATCCGATGATACCGCGAGACCGGCGATTTGCTCGGTCATGCTGAGGCTTTGCGCCGACGAAGCATGCCGCGCAGCCACCACGCTCGCGACGGGTGCGGCGACGGAGGCAACTGCAGCCGTGAAAACAGGAGCAACCGATTTCCGTTCGAGCGATGCTAAAGATATCGCGGGTGCTGCCTGTTGAGTAGCCGTAGCGGTTGAACCGGCAGCGTTAGCTGTTGATTTTTCGGTCGTCGGGGAGCTGAGTGCGACGGTCGAAGCGGAAGAAAGAGGGGGGGGGGCCGCTGTTTTGACGTCCTCGCGAGCCGGGTTTGGCCGGGACTTCAACTTGGCCACGGTCGGATGGCTCACGGTGGCAACGGTGACCGCCAACGCGGCTGCAGCACTGAGCGGCAAGGACCAGCGGGCCGTCCGGAGCCAAGCGTACTGGCGCCACCAGGGCCGTTTTTCCACAATCGCGGCCAATTGTTTCGCGTGAAGAGTGCGATCGAACTCGGCCCAGAAGGCCTCGGGCGGGCGCTCGGCCCGCTTCAGGCGAAGAAGATCTTCGAGTGTAACTTTCCCTGACTGATTCTGACGATCGATCATAGACGAGTATAACCTTGAAGTTCTGCTTGAAGAAGTTGTTTCGCGTAGTGCAAACGCGACCGCACGGTGCCCACTGAGCAGTCCATGACGTCGGCGATCTCCTCGTGACTCAAACCATCGATTTCAAACAAAGTAACCACAGTACGATGCTTGATAGACAATTTCTGTAAGGCCTCGTTCAATTTTTCCTGAAGCTCCTTTACAAAAAGTTCTCGATCTCCGCCGCTTTTGTCGGTCAGCAGACCGATGACCTCCGCATTTTTGTCTTCTTCGTTGATTTTTTCGAAGCTGAAAAAAGTCCGGAGCCGAGCTTTGCGGAGATGAGTTAATGTGGAGTTAACCGCGATGCGATAGAGCCAGGTAAAAAACGACGATTGGCCCTGAAAGCGATGGATCGACTGAAAGGACTTGATGAAGGCGTCCTGGGTCAAATCCGCAGCGTCCTCGCGATTGGCGGTCATATTATAGACGACACCATAAACGCGCTCACGATATTTGCGGATGAGGTGGTCAAAGGCGGCGACGTCGCCGGCCTGTACGCGCTGAACAATGGACCAGTCTGAATCCGCCTCTTGCCGACGCTCGGGCGACGCAACAAGCGTCTTGTCGAGGGTCTTGGCACTGGCATCCATAAGGAAGAATTGGCGACAAAGCACGACTCGCGCAACCGTTTTTGCCAGTTAACGCGTTGAATCAGAGGTGAAGTTTTTGGACTTGGAAACGCAGCACGTCGCAGAGTTTCAACAAAAGAGCGCTCGGCGGCTGGGCCGAAAAGGGGGCTAAATACGCGGACGCGGTCATTAGCTCGGCTTGGATCGCCGCTGCGACCGCTGGGAACACGCCGAACTCGTTCATCTGCTGTAGGTGTTCTCCCAATTGATGGGGGCGGCGGCCCTGGATTTCGTCCAGGAGCTGCGTTTTTCCCTCCGCCGGCAAGCGATCGAGCAGAAGGAGCAAAGGGAGGGTGAGTTTCCCACTGGCCAGGTCGGTGCCGAGAGTCTTTCCAATGCTTTTTTCCTCGCCAAAGAAGTCGGCTAGATCGTCGTAAATCTGGTACGCGATGCCGAGATGCCGGCCAAAATGAGCGGCAGCCTCGACGAAACGAGGTTCGTATCCCGCGAGGCGGCTTCCGAGAAAACACGAAATGCGGAAGAGCTCGGCCGTCTTCAGGTCGATCACGCGGCGGTAGTCGTCCATCGTGACATTAATCGTTCCACGTCGGAGCGTCTGGATGATTTCTCCCGCGCAGACCTTGCGGGTTGAATCGGAAACGGCGGCACAAACCTCGGTCGACGGAAACTTTGTGGCTAGGTTGAGCGCATGAGAAAAGAGCGCGTCGCCGAGCAAAACGGCTGCAGCAGAACCGAACTCCTTCGCGGCAGTCCGGCGGTTTCGGCGCAGTTCCGCGCCGTCCATGATGTCATCGTGCACCAAGGTGGCCAGGTGAACCAATTCGACGACTGCTGCGACCCGGACGAGGTCAGGAGAAATGGTTTCTTGATCCTTCCAGCCGCTCAGAAACACGAGCGCTGGCCGCAAGCGTTTCCCCGAAGTATCGATGCAGTAATCCGCCATTTTGCGGATCTCCGGTTCGAAGGACTCAATCTGTTCGGCCAAGAAGCGGTCGAGCTGGGCCATGTGCGGTTTCAGCGAGCTGAAGACCGCAGCAAAACCTTGCTCAAGTAATCGGTTGGCGGGAGCTGAGACGCTGGCAGCCATAATCGTTTTCGACATTAGCGGCTTGCGGCCAAATGGCTAATCAATAGTCGCGGCTTATGCAAAACAGCCCGCCCCTGCTGCTCGTCATGATCGCGGTCAGCCTCTACGTGATCAAGCTCTGGTGGACGGATTTTCAAGGGGAACGCGCCGGCCATCCGAACCCGCGTGGATTTCCCGGCGCCACCCCTGCCCCGGGTCAGGCGCTGGTCGTCGCCGTGATCGGCGCGTGGCTTATTTTGGCCGGCGAAACGTGGGGCGAACTTCGGCTAGGTGTGAGCCAGGAACAGTCCACCATGACGGTGCTATTCGCCGTCTACACATTGTGCGCTGCGTTCGTTGAAGAAATCGTCTTCCGCGGGTTTATCGTCATCGACCACAAAGGCACGGCGGTGCGATGGGCCAGCATTTTCGGAGCATCGATTCTTTTCGCGGCGCTTCACCCTTTTCTTTGGGATTGGACTGACAACCACCTCGTTTTTCATTTCGGCGCAAAAGGGATTTTTAGCACCGTAATCGTGTTTATCAGTTCGCTCTGGTTCTACACCGTGCGCTTCGCGCCATTCAACCCGCGCCACTCGCTGGCCCCCTGCTTTGCCGCGCATTTCGGCAAGAACCTCGGCGTCATTCTCATCAAGGCGGTGCAAGGACATTTCGGTGGTCTGTATTAACGCAACCCCAAGGTGTTGCGCCGCTTCCGCACCAGATGGACATTTTGTTAAGAACGGCCTTTCTGTCCTTGAACCAGCCGCCCTAAAAACGTTACAAATAAAAGCAAACCGACCTTCAGGGGGGTGTGCTTCCGCTTTTCAGGGTAACCTAAAGCAAGTCTTCGAGACATTTCCTTTCGGCGTCAAAACCATCAGATTATGACTGCATCTCCCGAGCCAGCTCTCGACCTCGCCCTCGTTGTTCCTGTTTATAATGAACAGGACTGCTTGGTCGCTGTACTGGAGGAATGGAGAGTAGCGCTAACCAATCTAAATCTGAAATTCGCCGTCATTGTGGTCGACGATGGGTCCACCGATAGCACTCCGGATAAGCTCCGTGCGTTGGACTGGCCCGAATTGAAAGTTCACCGCCATTCTAATCGGGGTCACGGCCAAAGCTGTTTGGTGGGCTATCAGTTAGCTGCCGATGCAGGTGCGGCGTTTGTCTTCCAAATCGACTCCGACGGCCAATGCGATCCCGTCGCCTTCCCACGCCTGTGGTCGCGCCGCGAAAGCGCTCCAGCTATCTATGGACGCAGACATAACCGAGACGACGGACTGGCACGCAAGCTCATCAGCTTCGTTCTCCGTTGTCTGTTAAAGCTTTCGTGGCGTACCCGCCTCAATGACGCCAACGTCCCGTATCGCCTTTATAAGACCGAGCTTGTCGCGAAAGCTGCGTCGCGAGTGCCACGCACCTTTGATTTAGCGAATATCGGGCTGGCTCTTTTGATGGAGCCGCTCGGTTTCATTGAAGAGCCTATTCCGTTCCGGGATCGCCTGGGTGGCCATGCTTCCGTGCGTTGGTTTGGTTTTGTGAAGAAGGCGCGGCGTTTGATCAAAGATTTGAGGGATTTGCGCCATGTCTGATCACTATAATTATGTCATCGTCGGCGCCGGTTTGGCGGGAATAGTCTCAGCCGAACGGCTGAGCTCGGCTGGACATTCCTGCCTGGTTCTGGAACGTCGAAATCACATTGGAGGCAACTGCTACGATTGCAAAGATGGCAACGGGCTTCTTTACCACGCGTACGGGCCGCATTATTTTCGAACGAATTCGTCTGAAGTTCGCGCCTATCTCGACCGCTTCACCGAGTGGCGAGAGGTCGTCTACAAAGTTCGGGTCCAAACCAGAAACAAGCTCTGGAGTTTTCCCGTAAATCTGGGGACTTATCGCCAGATGGTGGACGACCCCCTAGCGACAGAATCTCAATTTCAAAAATATCTAGACACCGCGCGCGTGAAGATCGCGGAGCCCGCAAATTCCGAAGAAGCCGTCCTCGCATCTGTGGGCGAAGAATTATACAATCTTTTTTTCCGCGGCTATACGCAAAAGCAGTGGGGTCGCTCGGCCGCCCAGTTAGATCCTTCGGTTTGCCGACGCATTCCTGTTCGCACGAATTTAGACGACCGTTATTTTCAAGAGTCTTTTCAAGCGCTGCCCAGCCTCGGCTACACCGCGATGTTCGAGCGGATGATCGCCTCTTGCCCCGTCAAAATCCGCCTTGGCACGGACTATCGGGACGTCTTGCCGAGCATTCGCTATGATCATCTGATTTATACAGGCCCGCTCGATGAATATTTCGACTGCCGCTGGGGCCAACTTCCCTACCGGACGTTGCGTTTTCAACTCGAGGAAATATCACCTGACAATACCTCCGATGGATTTGCCCAAAGCGTCTTGCAGGTAAACTATCCCGGCTCAGAACCGTTTACCCGCACGGTTGAACTGAAGCATATCACGGGACAACAAAGCCGATTCACCAATCTCGTTCGTGAATTCCCCGAAGAATATAAGCCCGGCAAAAGTGAACCGTATTACCCGGTCCCGGGCAAAGAAAGTCAGACTCTCGCCGAGCGTTACCGCGCTCTGGCGGCAAGTGAACCCGGGGTCACTTTCTTAGGCCGTTTAGCCACCTACCGATACTTAAATATGGATCAAGTGGTTGCCTCGGCCCTCCACACAGCGGGGAAGCTATTAGACAAAGCGGCGGTTGGTTCCTAAGGTGTGTCTGTGCGCAATACGACAAGGTCTCGATTGGAAAATACCACTGGAAAGAGGCTGCGCAGGAGCGTTTCGTTCAATTTGTAGAGTTTCTGTTCTCGGTTGCCGGCATCGATTATGATGTAACGGAGGCCATTCTCTCGCAGTAGACTTCGGACCGTTTCCGGGTCTGTGCCTCCATAGATGGCCTTCACGATTTCCTCGCGAGTGCGTACATCATATCCCGCTCCCCACGCATAATAGGGCCAACCATAAAAAATTCGACGGCCCGAAAGGAGGATCGGATGAAGAGAATACCAATCCGTCAGAAATACCTCGTTTGCCCTCGTGTTTCGTTCGGCCCAGACTAGAAGGGGATCCTGCAAATCGACAATCAGAGCGCGCTCGCTCGCGTTGCGGTGAATCAGGGTCACCAAATCGATCGCTCCGGTGGCAGTTAAGCAGAAAGTCGCAGCGACCGCCACGCTGCGCGCCAAAGCATTTCGACGGGACCAAAGACAAGCAACTCCGCCAGCCGCAATTATATTGAAGAGTACAATACTGAGAAAAACGTATTTGTGATTGATCGCGATGTCGGGAGTGAACTGTACAGTTGTAGCCAAGACTGTCGGCAAAACGAAAACCGTCGCGAGCGCCGACAAAGCCAAGCCTCCTTGTTTTCGAAGCAAAATTAAAGCCCCGATGACCGCAAACGGTAACAGGCCCAAGAGGGAAAAGTAATAGACTACAATATTGTGAACGTCGTGCGGAAAAGCTGCGAGAAACCCAATTTCAATGTGCGGCTGGATCGCGAGCGCCGACGGGCCCAAAAAAAGGCGATTTTGCGCGAATGCGAGAACGAGACTGAACAGCGCAAGCACGCCGAAACCGAGCCTTGCCCGAGACCAAAAAGTGAGCCCAAACAGCAGCAAAAGCGCCCCGATGACGACGGCTCCATTCCAAAATGCAGCCAACCCGAGAAATATACCCAATGCGATAAATACCCTGAAACCCTCTGCTGGCCACCAGGCCGCCTTGCTCAAGAAAAAGTTTTTCCAGAAGCCATTCGTTGCTCGGTTCCTAACCACGGACAGTCCTTCCCGAATATACGGAAGCACCAACACGACGGTCAGCCAGAGCAAACAGAGGGCAAAGGCGAGGTGTCGTTGATTAACATAAATATTTTGGCTCCATAAGCCCCACTCCTCATGTTCGGTATTTCCAAGAAAGGTATCATTTGTGACAATATAGCTAAACCACTCCGCCGGCTTCGTGTGGATCAAAAGGTCCCACCATGCCAGTGAACTTCGAAAAAAGAAAAAGAGGATTGAGAGCACCCCCGCTAGCCTAGATCCGGTCAAAAGCACGGCTAAGGCATAGAGTAAAAGTAGACAACTGGTGAACGAAAGAATACTGGGAAGGTTGAAAGCCCAGTCGAGTGGCAAGCCCAGGTACTCCAGGTTTCCCGACAAAAACTGGAACATAAAATGATAGCGAGCGTGGCCGGTCGGAAAATGAGGATATTCAGTCGGGAAGTTTTTCCCGTGGGAAAATGAACGAATCACCGCCAAATGTGGGCCAAAGTCGCTAAAGACGGAAAGCCCCACCACCAACTGGTGATTCGTTGCTATATGCAGAGTCTGCCACATCAGTGCCGTGCTTCCGGTCAAAAGCGAAAAAGTCAAAACCCACGGAATATAATGACCTTTGAATTTAGGGGGCCGAAAAAAACAAGCCGCCACCGTTTCTCGCGCTCGAATAAAAACCACTAGTAATGACAAGACGAGGACGATCAGTCCAAAACGGTTGGCGCGGTACAAAGGCTGCGCATCGGTCTCCCAGAAACACCCAAGTGCATAGATGAACCAGGTCAGGACGAGCGTGCCCAAAACAAAAGAGGCCGGCCAAATCACGACAGCACGCGGAACACGAGGGAGGTCTCCGTTAAAATCTTTGGCCAGACAGCGATTGAAGCCTGCAGAGAGCAGCCATTCAAACAGGAGTCGGCCTAAAATCGTCGCCAAAAGAAGATAGATTACACCGATCATACAACTTCAGCGCCGATTAGAAGGCTCACCGCGGCTCGATTCAGACACCAGATAGCGCGGCCGACGCTTCACCTCGTCGAAGATCTTCGCCAAATACGTTCCGATTATACCTAAGCTGATCATCAATATACTGCCAATCGCCAGTTCGAGTGTGATTACCGTCGTGAAACCGCTGTAAGCCCGGCCGCTGAATTTATTGTACAACGTTTGGATTATCATCGGAATCGCACCCGCCAGAAAAAGCAGGCCCAGACTGGTCACCAATTGGAGTGGAAGGGCGGAGAACGAGGTGATCGCACTGATCGCCAATTTGACCAATCTGATCTTCGACCAACGGGATTGACCGTGATACCGCGCCGGAACATCGAAATAAACTTTCGTACGCGGAAATCCGACCCATGCGGTTAGCCCGCGAAAAAAGGTCTCCCGTTCCTGAAGCCCTTTCCAAATTCCAACAATGCGGCCGTCGAGCAATTTGAAGTCTGAGGCGTCATGCAAATGCAGATTCGCGAGGCGCTCGAGCACATCGTAGAACAATTTTGCTCCCCATTTATTAATCAAGGATTCCTTCCCGCGCTTTCGCTTCACTGCTTCGACAATCGGGAATCCTTCTTGCCAGAGTCGAATCATTTCGGGAATCAACGCCGGCGGGTGCTGCAGGTCAGCATCCATCACAATACACGCGTCACCATCCGCCGCATCGAGCCCAGCGCAAAGCGCAGCCTCCTTCCCAAAATTACGACTTAATCGAATCGCGCTTAAATTCGTGTGTAATTTCCCGAGGTCGACCAGTCTAGTCCAAGTGCAATCGCGGGAGCCGTCGTCCACCATAATGACTTTATAGACAATACCGAGCGGTTCCAAAAGGCTGCGAAGTGCTTCGAGCGTAATCTCGACTTGGTTTTCCTCATTGAAAACGGGAATGATGATACACAGTCGAAAAGGTTTCATGACTCGTGTTACCTGCGCCGCCAAAACCCGATGCGACGACCATCTGGAGCTGTCAGAACGTCACACCAAATATAGTCTGCACGAATCGCTTCGGAAATCTTCGTCCAAAGCTCCTTTGAGTCAGCCGGTTGATACCAAAGAATGTAGTCGATCTTCTCCGAGACGAGCCAACCCGGCGCCTCCGCCATATCTCCGTTGAAAAAGTTCATCAACCGGTCTTGGCGCTGCGCAATATCCCCTGCGTATCCGTGCCAGAGCTGCTCGTGTCCAAACCAACCGAGCCAAAGATGGTCTCCAGCAAAAAGGGGCAGGCAAGCGGTATTGGTATATGAATCTTTGTTGAGTCGCTCGATCACGAGGCCTTTGGGCTCAGCCTTCAGTCGATCGATCAACCGACGGTTACCCTCGTCTTGAGTCAAGTATCGAGATCCTTGCAGCTCGCCGAATTCGGGTTTGGGGGCGCGGATCCACTGCGCGGATAAATCGTAGACGTAGAGGCAGGGATAGAGGCAAAGGAGCCATCCCACGAGCCTGACCGACTTGCGCCGGCTTTGCTCAAGCAAGATTGGCCCGGCCAACAGAACAGTCGCAGACGCTATCCAGGGCCACCATTTAAGCGTCGTGTTAAACCGCTCGAATTCGCCGCTGTAAACGTCGTCCACATACACGAACTCGGAAAACAGTAACGCCGCCACGACCCCTATACCAATATACCAGCCGACGCGGCGTCCACTGCACAGAGCCGCAATGCCAATTCCAATCGTGGGCAAAAGATAAAGGAAAAACGAAATTGCCGGTGTATGGTCTCCCGAACTCACCAGACGAAAAGCCGTTTTATATTCCGCCGAGGCAGCGATGAATGGGTTAAGGTAACCGAGCGCGAGCAACCAAATCATCCCCGCGCCGACAGCGAGCAGAGGAACAAAACGATCCGCTTTGCGCCAATGCCACAAACACCAGAGGCCAATCACCGCTCCCTGAAGAGGCAACGTCCACGTATTGGACAATAAATTCCAAGTCAGCGTTGCCCCAACAATGGCGATGAACCGCTTTTGCTGGGTGACTTCATAGAGACCGCCGGCGAGAATCGCCACGCAAAGAAGGTAGAACCCGGATAATGGCGGATGATAGTCGCCCAAGAATATAGAGTACGAAAAAGGCTCTCCTGGAAGTTCCAACCTCTTAAAATGGTTTGCGTACTCCTGAAAGCGCACGCCGATTGGGGCTTTATCGTACGGAGCGCTCCCGATAAACCGCATCCCGCTCCATAATGTTGGCTCTTTATAAAAAAGATGAACAATCCCGGAGACACCGGTACCGCCGAAAAGAAAAACCGCGAGCAAGGCACATCGCACGCGCATGGTTTTTGCCACCACGGTGGTCGCGCCCGCGAACGCAGCACCGGTTAGACCCACGATAACGGCGAAAGCGACATTGTAGGTATACCCGGGAGCGAGGCCCAACATGCGCCCGAGCAGAGCGGCGGCATAATATTGGAAACTATAATAATGCACCGAGACATACGGTGATAGCCATGCGTCTTTAGCCGGCACACCCTGTCCCGGTAAATAGCTGCAAATATACATCAGGTCAGGAATCTTTTCCGAAGATCCGTCGATACTCGGAAAAGCGAGCCGCCAGAGCAGACCATAACAGAAAATCCCTCCAAAAATGGCAAGAGCTGGCCAGAATTTGCGCGGTGCGAACACGGCGCGCCAAGCCTCGAGTCGTGTCTGGTTTTGTTGGAAAAATCTGCCTGGATTCCAATTCGCGCTCAGTGCGATGAGAGTGGCGGAACTGAGCGTCGTGATCAACCCGAGCCAACGCAAATCTCCGAGACCATGGAACGTCTCTCCACAATATAAGATACTCGTCCAAAGCCACGGCGCGAGAACAAGCGCCAGAAAGCGGTTGCGGACGAAAAAACCCGTAGCGAGCGCTCCTCCCCAAAGGTTCAGAGTCAAAAATGCGATTGTGAAAAAGAGCCCCAAATACTGCATGCTGAACGATGTTGGCGTTTTAAGGGTAAGATGTCCCGGTACGAAAGCACGAACTCCTCACATGTTCCAGCTTACTCCGGTCGACAGAGATCGGCCCAAATCGAGTCGACCGTGGGAGCAGAACTCCGAGAGGCTATTTGTCTCAAGCCACAAAATATTTTGGCAACGAAGCCTCCTTCAATAATGAAACGCGAGCCAGTCGACGGCTGTGTACAGCGAACCCTATAACCTCAGTCCAATTTTATCTAAGGTTGTGGCCAAAAAAAAAACGCGGCCCAGAGACCGCGTTTTGTAAGTTATTTCTTGGGAGCCGGTGGCGGCGGTGGCGCCGCAAACGGGTCGGACCCATCCCGAAATCCAGGAAGATCGTCTTTCTGCAGGCCAACTGCGCGCGTTGCGCGAGGATCAAATACCTCGCCAACGGAGGCGCCATCGGGGCGAAGAGTGCGAGCCGTGATAAATACAACCAAGTTGTGATTTGTCTGGCTCGTGTTGTCGGACTTAAACAGGCGGCCAAGCAACGGAATCTCTCCGAGACCTGGAATTGCGGTTTTTTGCCGCTGGCTCGTGATTTCAGTGAGGCCACCTAGACCGAGGGTGTAGCCATCTTTCATGGTCACAGTAGTCTTCGCTTTGCGGATACCAATAATCGGAATATTAGCTCCGGCAGCTCCACCAAAGTTGACGACACCCTGTTGGCTGCTCACCTCAGGCTCGACAGAAAGCTTAATGAACCCGGTCGAATTGACACTCGGCGTGACTTTGAGGTTCACACCGATATCCGTGTATTTAAAGCCGCTGACTTCGAACGTTCCGCGCTCCTGATTGTAAGTGTAATCAGGAATCGGGTATTCATTGCCGACGTTGATGGTCGCTTCGCTGTTATTCATCGTGACCACCGTCGGATTCGAAACGAGCTTCGTGTCGTTCAAATTGTTCAATGCCGAAATGATCGCACTGAACTGCCCCGCATTGAAAACAGTGCCATTCGCCATCGATTTCGCAAAACTATTTAACGGAGTAGTCGCCGGAGGGGTAACGCTCACACCATAACCGCCGTTGAAATCGGTTCCGAGAGACGTCCAGGCAACACCGAGATTATGAACGTCAACGTCATTCACTTCGATGAATTTCGTCTCAATCATCACCTGCTCTGTCGGCTTGTCCAATGAGTTTACAATCGGACGAATCCGCTGAATCGCCGACGGGCGTTCGGAGACGACGAGCGAATTGCTGCGCGCATCGACGACGATTTTCCCGCCTTTTTTGGCATCAACCAACGCGTCAAGACTGGGCTTAACATCCGCGGCGCGGGCATAATTGAAAATAAACACCTCGGTCGTCAGCGGCTCTTCATCGAGCGAGTTCTGAGTTACGACCTTGATGATATTCGTGTCTTCGACAAATGTGTAACCAACCGGCTCGAGGACGACTTTGAAAATCTGCCTCCAGGTGACGTCGCGCAACTTGACCGAAGTCTTGCCCTGAAGGGTATCGGGAATAACCAAGTTGAGTTCGAATAAGTCCGCGACGTTGCGAAGAACGGTGCGAATCTCTTCATCAGGAAAATCAACGGAGAGCGTGTCTTTCGCCCGAGTGACGGCCGGCTTTGCAGCCGCGTCGACCGGTGGGGTCGCGGGAGTAGCCGCGGCATCGGGCGCTGCCTGTCCAAACGCGACAGTCGCGCTCGCACAGAGCAAAGATATTAAACTAACTGGACGGTTTCTCATGTGAGTTCGCTGGCGTAATCGGCCTTGTTAATTGTTCACTATTCAGCTTGAGGGTAAAAGACGTGCTCGTGAGATCGATCAGTTCTACGGACACACTTTCCTTGTCAAAAGGAATGTTTATTGTGTCACCTACTTTGACCTTCTTTTCACCGAACAGGAGAAATTGATTATCGCCGAGCATAAGAACGCCGGTCGGGTTTAGCTTGGTGGCTAATAGACTCAGGAATTCCTGGTCGGAAGATGGACGCAGGCTTTTTGATATAATCTTGGGCTTCTCGAGCTGTTTACCCACAAAAGGATTGGCGACCTTTTTATCCGTAGGATCCAAAAGGTATTCCCGTGGTGCTAGGTTATGTTCTCCCTCCGCTAAAATCTTGGCCCGCTCCACGGGTGTGGGAATGTCCGATTTCGCGTAGATCGCGGTGATGCCGACGATCAGAAAAAGCCCGCCGAGTGTTGGAAAGACTACGTTTTTCATGGCGCCGTACCCAGCAATTCGAGAGTGAGCGATAAAGTTAATGGGCTGAGTTCGTTCGTGTCCTCGTCCTTCTTGCCGGAAGCGCTTACATCGAGCGTAGCCACGTTAATCACCGCGAAACGAGGGCCACTTTCGATGGCTCGAATAAATTTCAAGATATGCTCATAATCGCCCGTCGCGCGGAGCGAGTAAGGCACAGTCGAATAGAATGAGTATAATTTCTTTGTCGTTCGCGGCGGCGGCAACTGATGAAGGTCCGTAAGCTTCACTTTATTGTCCGATTCGAACTTATAGAAATACTGTTGATTCGTGGCGAGATCACCCGGATTTGATAGTCGGCTCTTTATACTTTCAGTGAGCGTTCCCATTTGCTCCAACTGCGAATTGAGCTTCGCGGAGTTTCGCACGTTGTTGGTCAGTCGCTCTGACTCTTGCTCTCGCGCAGCTAGCTCTTCTTTCAAATCATTAGCCTGCGACGAACGCCAAAAGCCCAGACTCGCAAAGACAAGCAGCCCGATCGCGGAGGCGATCGCAACGGGATATGTTTTAGCAATACCCTGTAGTTTCATTGGTCTTCTGGTTTAGTTCTTAAATTTAAAGACCATCTCGAAATTGAGATATCCCGTGGTTGCATCGCGCGAGAGCGAGGCGAGTGAAATCGACGCAAATCGTTTCGAGAGTTCTGCATTGTCCCGCAGATTCTTTTCGTATTGTGACGCAATCGTGCTCGCTGCTTCGGCGGAGCTTTTCACCACGCCTTTAACACTCACATCCGCTGCTCGAAGCTGAATAGACGATACATTAACGTGATCCGGGATGGTTTGTCCCAAACCAATAACGAAATCCGAGAACACGACTTTCTGCGTACCAAGGAAAGTATTCAGCTCGGTCAGCTTTCCCTGATCGTCTTTAAACTTCTTGTAGTTCGCAATCGCTTCCCGGCTCGGTTTTGAGTTGTGCGAAATATCTTGTTCCAGACCGGCAACCTGCTGATTCAGCGCCCGCAGATTGTACTCCACGTAGAGCCAAGACAAAAGACTGACCAAGGCCAAGATTATACCCGCCACATTGACGAAGAACTTCGTGCGGACCGTTTTGATATCCGGCAATTCCGCGACGTTGCGGAAATTCGGATGCCACGCCTGAATACTGTCCCCGCCACTGCTGCCTTTTTTATTAAACAGTTGCATATTGGTGGCTGAGCATGAGGCTGAAAATGCCGAGGAGTGTGTTGTCGTTTTCCAGTTTTATATTGGAACCCAATGTAATACCGCGCGCCTTTAACCACGCCGGGTATTGCACCGCGAGGGAGTCGACGCCGAGCTGGCTGGCGATCGCGCCCTGCATCCAAGAAAGCTTGCTCGGCAAAAGCGTGCAGACGACTTGGCCGATCGATTGGCCCGTCTGCACTTCATAGAAACCGATCGAGGACTGAAGTTCTTTGATCAACTTCTTCGTCAACGACGACGCCATGCCCGTGAAATCAAAGGTGTTTGAATAAAAGAGCCGGCGAGCGGACTCTTCATCTTTTAACCCGAGCTCTTTCTGCACCACAGGAACCATCGCCTCGACGCCTTGCGGAATCTGGCGCGAGGTCGCGAGGCCAGAGTCGGCCATCACAAAAGACTCGGTGGTTTGTTCGCCGATCTCGAGAACAAGCGTGGGCGTCGAAGACTGAACAAATTCAAGATAATCTTGGATCCCGCCCAAAATCGATAACGTGCCGACTTCGAGGTTTTCGGGGAAAACGCCCAGCTTCAGCAGGTTCTTCTGCAACTGCGAAATTTCGCTGTTCATCATTCCGCAGAAAATCACTTCCTTCTCCGGCGTCGCAGGCGGATGAACGTCCGTGCCCTTCTCCGCTGAAAGAACGGCCAGCATATAGTCGTTCGGGGTGATGCGGCACTGAGAGGCCGCGATATCGTCAAAATAGTTCGCTTCCTCGTAGCGCTTGGGATCGATCGTGGCCCGACGGACCAAACGCTTGGGCGTGTAGACACCACAACGCGCACGCAAGAAACTGCTCACTCCGGTGCGCTTCGGTTGTAACTCATCTAAAATCGCGGTGATGGCATCGGCCTTGCCCGCCGGGCAAGAACGGAGCTCTTCCACCACCATCGAACCCTGCGGCGACGATGTTCGGGCAACAGTGAACGTATGGTCGTTCAGATCGACGAAGATACCTTTGGCTTTTTTGGGGATAAGCATGCGCGGACGTCAGGTAAAAGCTCGATTCGGTACTTTGGGTGAAAACTGAACGGAAATGTTGCAGTTTCTTCGATTCTTGGCGCGGGGTGAAAGCCGGTAAGTTGCGTTTCCTTTCCGGCCGCTGACAAGGGCAAACCAAACGTTAACTCTCAGGGGGTAGGGATTTACTGTTTATTTAGTTATCGATTTGCAAGAATGAAATTGAGTCTAGGGGTTTCCTCTGGGCACAAAAAAACCCGCTCGGATTGAGCGGGTTTGCGGAACGGGAATGAAGACTTCGCCGGCCTTACTTCTGCCACGTGCGCTTCTTGTGGCGATTAGCTTTCAAGCGCTTGCGGCGCTTGTGCTTCGACATCTTCAACCGGCGCTTTTTCTTCAGGTTACCCATGGTGTTATATCAAATGAAAAATTGAGACTTACTTCGCCTGGGCGAATTTCGCGGCGTGAGCCTTCGCGCGGGAAGCCGCATTCCGATGCACAACGCCTGACTTGGTTGCCCGATCCATCGCCGAAGCGTAGGAAATCGCTGCGGCCTTCGCGTCTTCCGCCTTGCCCGACTTAATGGCTGCCTCGAGCTTCTTGTGAAGCGTCTTCAGACGGGTTTTGACGCCTTTGTTGCGGGCGGTCAGGCGTGCCGTCTTACGTGCGGCTTTGATAGCAGATTTGGTATTGGCCATGCGGGAAACGTTGTGAAGCTGGTCAAAAACTCAAAGCGCGGCCCGTGAGTCAAGGGTTTTTCCTCGTCGCTCACTCGGTTCGCCAGCGCAAGCGCACGACAAAAGTGGTTTCGGAGCCATAAGCCGGATTCTGTTTCGCGCGAACGCGACGACCATCATTTCTCTCGAACTCGCTCACGCGAACTCGCTCGTGACTCGTGCAAGCACGGCCGACGAGTGCGACATACCCGCGGCTATCGGACGGGCCGTCCAGCCGCCTATTTTGTCTTGCACCGGATTGGGTTTTTCGTGCCGCCGCCTTTACAGGCGAACGCGGTGGGCTCTTACCCCACCTTTTCATTATGACCTTCGCGACGGAGACCGTCGCGCGGGCTACTTGTTTTCTGTGACACTGTCCATCACCGCGGCTTGACCCGCGATGCCCCGGCTTGAAGAACACGTAGAACCGAGGCCGAGGCCCCAACCCTACCCGTTCACTCTCGACGGGAATCCTGCCCGGAGGTGTCCGGACTTTCCTCTCCAAGCTCAACGAACGCGGGAGTTACCCGCGTCTTGGGTCAAAGAACATGGAGCGACAGTCTGGCTCCGAAACCATCCGCACGTTGAAAAATCTTTCTGGCCAAAGCAATCCTGTGCGTTGCGGTGGCCAAGGCCGCGTTCTCACGAACGGGGCTACGATCGGTCCAGACGGAGGACGTCAGCTCTCAAACCACACGATGCGGCCGCATTGATCGCAGGTTGTTAAGTTCTCGCCTTTGCGGGATTCGGTTTCGACTTCGCTGGATACCTTTAAGTGGCAACCGCTGCATTTGCCACCGCGGATCGGCACCACGGAGACCGCTTGATGGCGCGCCGCAACGCGGTCGTAGAGGCGCAACGCAGGCTCGGGCAAAGGCTGACGCGCTTCGGCCACGGTCTGCTGCGCGGCTTTGAGCTCCGCTCTTAAATTCGTGTCGCGCTCGCGCAGATTCTTGAGCCGCTCCTCGAGACCGGCGATGATTTGCTTGTGCGCTTTTTCTCCGTTTTGAAAGCGCAGCCGAGCCTCGTCGATCGAGAGCATGACTCCGATTTCTTGCTCTTCGAAAACCCCAATCGCGGCCTGCGTCGTATCGATCTCGTGGCCTAGAGCCTGAAACTCATCGTTTTTCCGCACCGACATCTGCTGCGTTTTATACTTCGCGAGCTTTTGCTCAGCCGAGCCGATCTCGGTCTCCAGCAGTTTCTTTTTCGTCTCCAGTTCGCGCAATTCTGTCCTCGATGCCTCGATCGCGGCCTTTTCGGCTTCGCGTTTCTTTTCCACCTCGGCCGTTTCGTGGGGAATCGCCTTGATCTGTGCCTCGAGTCCGAGCCGGCGGCTATCGCGGTCCTGAAGAATCAACAAGGAGTCGAGAGCGGGGTGACGCATGTCGCCACCAAAACAACCGGCACGGACTCCGTCAAAGGCCGAATCCGTTAAATATAATACATTCCATCGCCCGACTTTGAAGCCATCCGATCCAGCGTGTAGGTCTTCACCTTGGCTTCGAGCGCGGCGCGAATTTCTTGCCAAATCTGGTTCACGCGGCGGCCGGATTGCCCTTCACCCGACGTGGTGATCTCCAACAGCTCTCCCTCGATCACTTTAATGATGTCCAAAAGGGTAATCTGTTCGGGCGCGCGGGCCAGCGCGTAGCCGCCTTGTTTGCCACGCCGACTGACGATTAAACCGCCATTTCGAAGCTCACTTAGAATTTGGACCAGATAGTTCGCCGGAACCTCTTCCGTGCGGGCCAATTCATCAATGTGCGACAATGCCTCACCACCGTGCAGGCGAGCGAGTTGCGAAAGGACGCGACAGGCATAGTCCACTTTGACGGAAAGCTTCATCGGCGCGCAAGTTAACTCCTAATCTTAGGTGATCAACCTAAAATAAATCTGTCACGAAAAAACAGACCCGGAAAACGCGACGAAAAGGGTTGTGAGCCCTGCCAATTTCCGAAACGATTTTCCCTTCAATTATCCCCCTGTTTTTTCTCAAGATATGGCCGACGATCAAGACTCGCAAAACCTTACCAAAGCTCAGTCCGGCGCAGACGAATATAACGCGTCCCAGATCCAAAAACTGGAAGGCTTGGAAGGTGTGCGAAAGCGCCCCGATATGTACATTGGCGACACCAATGAACGGGGTCTCCATCACTGCGTTTTTGAAATCGTCGACAACTCGATTGACGAGGCATTAGCCGGCTTCGCGAGTGAGGTGCGCGTCAGCATCCATCTCGACGGGTCTTGCTCGGTCGAAGACAATGGCCGCGGTGTGCCGGTCGATATTCATCCGACATACCACATCCCCGCGCTCGAACTCGTTCTCACGAATCTTCACGCCGGCGGTAAATTCGGCAAAGGCGCTTATCAAGTTTCCGGCGGTCTACACGGCGTCGGCGCCAAGTGCGTGAACGCAGTCTCCGAATGGTTCGAGGCCGAGGTCCGCCGCAACGGCAAGGTCTATCAAATGCGTTTCGCCCAAGGCATCACGACGCAGAAGATGACGGTGATCGGCGATACGAAGAAGACCGGCACGAAGATCACCTTCAAACCCGACCCGGAGATCTTCAAGACCACACGGGAGTTTCAATACGATATCCTCGCCAAGCGGCTGCGCGAACTCGCCTTTCTCAATCCTGGCATCCGAATCGAGCTCAGCGACGAACGTGCTCAGAAATCGGATACGTTCTTCTTCAAGGACGGCATCGTCGAATTCGTCCGCTTCCTCAACACGAACAAGAACATCGTCAACGACAAGCCGATCCACTTCTCGGATACGGTTGCAAACGAGGAAGACCCAAGCAAACCACCGATCTCGGTCGACGTGGCGATGCAGTACAACGACAGCTACAACGACCAGGTTTTCGCGTACGCCAATTCGATCTACAACATCGAGGGCGGCACGCATCTCTCCGGATTCCGCACCGCGCTGACCCGCGTGATCAACAATTTCGCGAAGCAGAATAATCTGATCAAAGAAAAAGACCCCTCGATCAGCGGCGAAGACGTCCGTGAAGGCCTCGTCGCGGTCATCTCGGTCAAAGTTCCGGAGCCGCGCTTTGAAGGCCAAACCAAGACCAAGCTTTCGAACAGCGAAGTCGACGGCATCGTGCAAAAGATCGTGGGCGAAAAGCTGAAATTCTATTTCGAAACGACTCCTGGCATCGCCAAACGAATCATCGACAAGACGCTCAACGCGGCTCGCGCGCGCGAGGCCGCGCGCAAAGCACGGGAAACCGTGCGCAAAGGCGCGCTGTCCGGCGGCGGCTTACCCGGCAAGTTGGCCGACTGTTCCGAGCGCGATCCGGCGTTGACCGAACTCTATATCGTCGAAGGTGACTCCGCCGGTGGTTCCGCCAAGCAGGGCCGCGATCGCCGCACCCAAGCGATTCTTCCCCTGCGCGGTAAGCTCATCAACACCGAGAAAGCTCGCCTCGATAAGGTGCTTTCCAACGAGGAAATTCGCACGCTCATCACCGCGATCGGCACCGGCATCGGTGATGGCGAAATGGATGGCTCCTTCAATGTCGATAAAGCGCGCTATCACCGCGTCATCATCATGACCGATGCCGACGTCGACGGCTCACACATTCGCACGCTGCTGCTCACGTTCCTTTATCGCCAAATGCGGCCGTTGATCGAACGCGGCTATGTTTATATTGCGCAGCCGCCGTTGTATAGAATCAAGCGTAAGAAGCGCGAACAGTACATCGACAACGATGAGCAATTGAACCGTATTCTACGTGAATTGGGTTCGGAGGACGTCGTGCTGACACGCGTACGCGATGAATTCAACTTTCCGCCGGCTTCGGTCGATTTGATCGTGGAGTCCCTGGCTGCGCTCGAGCGCCTCGGTGCCGGAGTGACGCGCTATGGTGCTTCGCTCGATGAGTATTTGGATCGTCACGATAACGAGACCCAGGCGCTTCCGCGCTATGTCGCACGCATTCGCGACGGGAACAAGGAGTCCCACGAGTTTCTCAAGGACGAATCAGCCCGTGCCGCCTTTGTCCTCCAGCATAATCTCGATGCCGACCTGTTCGAACAAACAGACGGAGCCGCCACCAAGACGCCGTTCAATAGCAAGCGGATCACGGTCCACGAGATCTTCGAATCGACCGAGATGACCAAGTTGTTGAGAACAATCGCGAGCACCGGTCTCGACATCGATCGTTTTAACCGGAGCGATGAGCCACGCTACCGCGTCGGCGAGAATATCGGGCAAAAGAGCGAGACGCGTACAGACCTCTTCTCGCCGCTCGAGGTCCTCACCCACATTCGAACGCTTGGGCGCAAAGGTCTCTCGATCCAACGTTACAAGGGTTTGGGCGAAATGAACCCCAAGCAACTTTTCGAAACCACGATGGATCCCGAGAAGCGCCGCTTGCTGCGCGTCTCCATCAATGACGCCGCCAAGGCCGACTCGCTCTTCACTTTGTTGATGGGCGATGAAGTCCCTCCCCGTCGTCAATTCATCGAAGACAACGCCCTTAACGTCCAATATTTGGACGTTTAACGGCCGCCCAGCGACCTAATGAAGAGTGATGAATGGAAAATGCAGAATGGGAAAAACATCGTGATTCAAACGATCCCGCTCTGCTGACTCAGCATTCATCATTTTGCACTCTGCATTCTTCATTAGCGCCGCGTAATCACTCTTCATTCTGCATTCTTCATTAGCGCAGCGTACAAATGCCTTCCGTAACTGAAAAGCTCTCGTCGGCCAATATCACCGACATCATGCAGACCGCCTACATCGAGTATTCGATGTCGGTGATTGTTTCTCGCGCGCTCCCCGACGCGCGCGATGGTCTGAAGCCGGTCCAACGCCGCATTCTTTACGCGATGTTGCGCGAAGGCCTTCTGCACAATCGCTCGTACGACAAGTGCGCCGGCGTGGTCGGTGAGGTGCTGAAAAATTACCACCCCCACGGCGACGCATCGGTCTACGACACGCTCGTGCGTATGGCGCAGACGTGGGTCATGCGCTACCCGCTGATCGATCCCCAGGGTAATTTCGGCTCGGTCGACGGTGATCCCCCGGCCGCCTACCGTTACACTGAGTGCCGTCTCAGTGCGGCCGCGGAAGAACTGCTCCACGATATCGAAGAAGACACGGTCGACTTCGTTCCCAATTACAAAGAGTCGACGACGGAGCCGACCGTATTGCCGTCAGCACTACCGAATTTGTTGATGAACGGCTCGACCGGTATCGCGGTCGGCATGGCCACGAATATTCCTCCGCACAATCTTGGCGAAATCATCAACGCCACCTGCGCGATCATCGATCAACCCAACCTGTCGATCGATGAGGTCGTGCGTTTGATCCCCGGCCCGGACTTTCCAACTGGCGGCACAATCGCGGGCCGCGAGGGCATCGATAGCTACCTGCGCACCGGCAAGGGCATTGTCCGTATTCGTGGCAAGGCTCACACGGAAGAAACGAAGACAGGCATGGAGCAGATCGTGATTACGGAAATTCCGTATAACGTAAACCGCGCCAACCTCGTCACTCGTATCGCCGAACTCGTGACCGAAAAGGAAATCGAGGGCATCCGCGATGTCCGCGACGAGTCGGATGAAAATACTCGCGTCGTGATCGAATTGAAACGCGGCGAACAGTCCCGCGTCGTCATCAATCAACTCTATCAGAAGACGGCGCTCGAGTCATCTTTCGGCGTGACTCTGCTGGCCCTCGACAAGAAGCGGCCAAAGCAGATGAACATCAAGGAACTGATCGAGTGCTTCATCGATCATCGCCGCGACGTCGTCACCCGCCGCACCAAGTTCCGACTCCGCGAAGCGGAAGACCGCGCGCACATTCTCGAAGGCTACAAAATCGCGCTGGATAATTTGGACGACTTTGTCCGCATCATCCGCAGCTCGTCTGGCCGGGAAGAAGCGAAACAGAAGTTGATGGCGAAGTATCCGCTCTCCGATCGTCAGACCGATGCGATTTTGGAACTTCGCTTGTATCAATTGACCGGTCTGGAGCGGGGCAAGATCGAGGCCGAATACCTCGAGTTGCTCAAAAAAATCGAGGAGCTCCGCAGCATCTTGGACAGCGAACACAAGCTGCTTTCCGTCATCAAAGGCGAACTCATCGCCCTCCAGGAAAAGTACGCGTCGCCGCGCCGCACCGAGTTGATCGGCGCCGCGGGCGAGTTCCGGATGGAAGATGTGATCGCCAACGAAGGTTGCGTGATCACCGTCTCGCATGCCGGCTTCGTCAAACGCACGCCCGTCGTCGAATACCGCAGTCAAAAGCGGGGTGGCAAAGGCATCATCGGCACTGAAACCTACGAAGACGATTTCGTGGAGCGGTTGTTCACCGCGAGCACACACGACTATATTTTGTTCTTCACGAACAAAGGTCAGTGCTTGGCCCGCAAGGTTTACGACGTGCCGGAAGGCGCCCGCACGACCAAGGGCAAGAGCGTATCCAGTTTCTTGCGACTGAGCGAAGGCGAGAAAATCGCCGCGATGATCTGCGTCACCACTTTCGATCCGGAAAAGTTCGTCGTCATGGCAACGAAAGCCGGCGTGCTGAAGAAAACTCGTCTTTCCGAATACGAAAATTCGACGCGCGAAGGCGGGATCGCCGGCATCAAGCTGGATGCGGCCGACTCTCTGATTGGCTGCGTCCTGACCAATGGCGCGAACGAGATCATTCTTGTTTCCCACCAAGGCCAGGCGGTTCGCTTTTTCGAAGGCTCCTCTTCAACGGCGGTCGCAGAATCCGAAACCACGCCGCCGATCGGAGATGGGACTGTTCCCGCCGAAGCAGCCGAAGCCGGCGATAAACCGGAAGGCCTCCGCTCGATGGGCCGCAACACCGTCGGCGTGACGGGCATGCGCTTCAAAAAGGACGGGGATTACCTACAAGCGATTGAAGTCTGTGATCCAGCCGCGCGTCTGCTCGTAGCGCGCGAAGATGGCATCGGCAAACGCACGCCGTTCGAAGATTATCGTCTCACGCGTCGAGGAGGCACGGGCGTGATTGCGATTGATCTGCCCGAAGACGGCTCCGTCAAAGTCGCCGGCGCGCTCAGTGTACGTGACGTCGATGAAGTAATGTTCCTCACCTCGAAGGGCCAGAGCATTCGCACTCGGGTTAAAGAAATCCGCGAAACCGGTCGCGGCGCGAAAGGCGTCAAGCTGCTCACACTCGCCGAGGGAGATCGTCTCCTCAGCGTGGCCCGGATCGTCGAGACCGACGCCGAACTCGCGCTGCAAGCCGAGGTGCCGCCGGCCGAGCAAACCTAAGCAAAAACGGCCGCCACCTTTTCAAGATGACGGCCCATTCCGAAACGGAGTGCGGTGACTCGTCACCGCCTTCAAAGGCGAAATTATTTCGCCTTCCAGAATCGTTGCTTCTCAAAAGTCCGGCGAAAGAGCGTATGCATGTGCTCTTGCGGGCAAATGAATTTGCCCGTCCAAGGCGGTGACAAGTCACCGCACTCCGCGTTTCGGAGGGGTCGCAATTACTTTCGGCCCACGTAGTCGTCGTGCAGTTTCAAATACACGCCGTTGGTCCAGCCGAGCAAACGTACGCAGAAATGGCAGCCGCCTTTTCAACATGGCGGCCCATTCCGAAACGGAGTGCGGTGACTCGGGCACAGTGCACGATCATCGCTGACAAACTCTGCACGATCATCGCTGACACTTTTAAGTGGTGCGATGCCCTGGAAAGAAGATTCGAAGGTGAAGCAGCGTCACCGA